>Ga0065711_1027444_pt1 | contig 49418 bp, 33 predicted proteins | sample Hoacrofraction12_FD_59098 | JGI IMG/M metagenome (GOLD analysis project Ga0065711, IMG submission 59098) | Hoatzin crop microbial communities from Cojedes, Venezuela - Epithelial fraction 12 v2 (version 2) | ecosystem: Host-associated > Birds > Digestive system > Esophagus > Crop | place... | reverse complement strand
TTTTTTTTTTTGGAGGGGGGGGGGGAACAACAACTGGGCAAATTAATAGAAGAAAAAAATTCCATTGAGGACTTAAACACAAAGACCTCACTTTTGGCTCAGGAAGTCTCACAGCTGCAAACCGCAGACTGACCGAGTATTGTGGGGAAGTAGTGCTACATACTGCCCGTTTCCTTGTGCTCATCCTTAGGCATCAGCTGTTATCATCACTGCCAGAAGACAGGACATGGGGTTGTCTGGACCTTGGCTCTGAGCTGCCATGGCTGCTCTTGTGTGCAAGGCTAGGTCTGTGCTTCTTCAAGCACAATAAAAGTAGCTTGCAAAGACCTAGAGAGACATGAGCTGAAGCCTTCCCTCCCCTTCCACGTTTTCCCTTCTGCTTATTTAGTCAAAGATTATAATTTTGCATTTTGCATTGGTCAGTATTTGTATTGTATTAGTGCTGTGATTGATGTTCTCTATTGTTTTTGTATCCTGCACCTCTTTTTTCCCCTGATTGTTGTTTAGCATCAGAAATAGGTGCGGTGTACATTTCTAGTCACATTCTCCAGCTTTGATGTGAACTAAAAGTTTTCCAGTCCCCAAGGTGACTTAATCCCCTATGTCAGGTTACAAAAACTCTCTTCTTCTATCTCCTAAAGGAGACTTCCGAGCAAATGAAGACTTAGCGGAAACAAAGGTTTATAAATACTCTGAATAGAAATTGCTTCTCACTTCTTTGTATCACATTTTCACTCTTGTTTTAGTTCTGATTTCACAGCTGTCCTAGTTGCAAGAAACTATGGCAAAAACCAAGGATGAGAAGGCCGGCACCGTGTATTAATAACAGCAAGAGCAGCAAGTGCAACAACATACAGAAAATCTTATAAAAACTTAAAATACATTATATCCATCCAAATTAATTAGAAAAGGAATTAAACATCCCCTATCCATTTTTTTTTTTTTCAAGTGCATCGGGGTGTTTTCTCACCCAGCTGAAGTTCCCTGTATGCCAGTCAGCTTTTTGATAGCTGCTTCAGTCAAGAAACCTCTCCAGAGCTCTTAGTGGGATGTGTGGCTATCTTTGGCCATTGTTTTGTGCTCCTTTTATTTAGCATCTCTTTCCTTTAGGTTAGTAAAAACACTGAGGGAAGAATGCTGCAAGGGCAGGCTGTAGACTGCCTTAATGCAAGCCGGAGAGGGGACCAGCGGGCCGAAGGGTTGTGCAAGAGGCGAGGCAGCTCTACCCACACTACCTGAGCATTAAAGGGATCAGAAAAAAAAACACAAAGATGAAAGAGGATTTGAAACAAGAGCCTGTAGTGCTTTTTCTCTTACAATAATATCGTGAGAGTTTTAAGGAGTTCTAATATAAATGAAGAACTGGGCTTTCCACATATTAGTTGCAGTAGTTCATTATTGAAAAAAAAAAGGGTAGACTAAGACAGAGCAGCTATTCTATTTACTCACAGCAGTTACTATTTAAGAACTGTGTCCACATATTAAAAAGATTTTTACTTCAAATTCTTCCAAGGCCTTTGAAGCGAATTTGGTTGCTGGCTTGATCGAACATTACTTGAACACAAATAAACCTTTCCTCTTAACATCTGTGGTCTTACCTTGTTTACACGTAGCACACGTACTTCAGGGTTGAACACTGAGTGCGAAGCAGATCAATTTTTTTCCAGTACAGCATTTGGATTTCTTTCTGATGTATCACTTGCCAAACCGGAGTGTGAAAAAGTAATCACTGGAGAATATTGACTCTGGACAGACAGTTTGGGTCTAGGCACACGAGAGCTCCATGGGATCAGAGCAAGCACCCGGCAAGGCCAATGCTCCAGCTGGTAACACCAGTCCATAGCAGATGTTTAGGGAGGTGTGTCCGTCTGAGCAGGGCCACCACGGACAGATACTGCTCCCCTGCCCCCAATGAGAGGGCCACGAAGATGGTCCGAGGGCTGGAGCACCTCTCCTACGAGGACAGGCTGAGGGAGCTGGGGCTGTTCAGCCTGAAGAAGAGAAGGCTCCGGGGTGACCTTAGAGCAGCTGCCAGTGCCTGAAGGGGCTGACAGGAAGGATGGAGAGGGGCTTTTCAGAAGGGTGTGTAGTGATGGGACAAGGGGACATGGCTCTAAACTAAAAGAGGGCAGATTTAAATTGGATATTAGGAAGAAATTCTTCACCAGGAGGGTGGTGAAACACTGGCCCAGGTTGCCCAGAGAAGCTGTGGCTGCCCCCTCCCTGGCAGTGTTCAAGGCCAGGCTGGATGGAGCTCTGAGCAACCTGGTCTGGTGGAAGATGTCCCTGCCCATGGCAGGGGGGTTGGAACCAGATGATCTTTAAGGTCCCTTCCAACCCTTACCATTCTATGATTCTATGATTCTATGATTCTATGATTCTATGATTTGTAACTAACTTTTTTATCCAGAAATGATGTCTTCGTATTTAATAATAATGCTTCTACCATTGAGCTGCCCATTGCTTCTGGAGCTTAGGTAACCTTTTCTTGTCTTAAGGCAAGGATGTGCCCCATGAGGGCACAGAGTTGAGAAGTGCAGTGTGTGTCTGCAGTGGGAGCAAACCGGCATCTCCTTTGGCATAGACCCTAGCACAGACTCATGGGGGACCTGATGCCACCTACATATCTTGCACATCGTTCTTGTGGTTGGTAAATGCAGGGTTAACTGAGGAAGCCCCATGGTCACAGAGATTTCTCCTTTCGGATGCGAGGAGACATCTGTGGCCAGGAGGGTCAAGGACAATGGAGAGTCTTAAGATGACATTAAAAGCAAAACAAATTTTCACAAATTTACCGGACTGAAATGGAAAAAAGTGTTGATAATGGTGAGGGCAGAAAAGTTCCCTAAATATTTCTGCTCCGTAGTTGGGAATAGCCAGATAATGTAATCGCAGCTTAGATGGTGAAATGCTTTCCATTCCAACAGTAACCCCCTGAGGGGGGGTTGAGCAGCAGCTATTAATTCTTGACACGTCTGGGTCTAGATAACTGCACCCAAGAGTTTTAAAAGAGTCGCCTGAGGACGTCTCTGGAACACGAATGATGTTTTATTTTCAGTTGGTTTGGGTGGTTCTGAAAGATGAGAGTCTGGCTAATGTTGTAACTATGTTTTTCAAAAGGTAAATGGGATATCCTAGGAAAGTGTAAGTCCATTAGTCTGGCATCAGTCCCAGGCAAAATCATGCAGAATCTCACACAGGACACAATAAATTAAGGGAAGATAATTAATAAAGGAAGGAAATTAAAGGACTGTAATAAAACTAAGGCCAAGTAATAATACTGTCAGGTGATTTTCGTACCTTTTTAAAATAAGATTACCAATTTTAACAGATTTGCAACAGGCTTGATCTTATAGGTTTTGTCAAAAGTTACAGAAAGTGGTGCTTCAAGTTAATCTTGGTTTTAGTTTGAATTAGAATGGTACCCAATGTGTGCGGAAGACATTAAATAGCTTGCAGACTAGCTAATTAATAGAATTCAAAGGGTAATTTCAGAAGCAGTAATAAATGTAGTGGCTGTGTTTCCACTGGGAATGGGCAGAAAGTGTTTCCATCCTATTTAACATTTGAATTAACGACCTGAAGAAAACATACATTCGCCACTCATAAAACATTTCAGATGACCCAAAGAGCAGGGAAGTTGCCAACAACGATGGAAGGAATTCTGCAATATGAAAAAAATTTAATTCTTTTATTGCCACGCAGTGAGGATGTATTTGAACACGGTCAAGTATGCAGGTAGACAGCAGCAATCCGTAGGCATGGGCTTTGGTAATTTGGGGGTGCAATAGGCATCGTGTGGATCTGGGCTCCCACTGCCGCTTTCTGAGCAGAGGACCAATGCGACTGTGGTATGCAGAAGCGGTATGGAAACATCAGGTAGGAATGGGAAGACTGTGCTTGCCTGTGGGCTCAGTCCTCCTGAAACGAGCACTGGAGGACAGCCTGCAGCTCAGGGAGCCGCTACTTGTGAAAAAATTCTGGAAGGGGCTGGTGGAGTCATGGGATGATTCATGGAAGGGAGACATGCCTTACAGTCAGAGACTGCAGGATTTTAACTTTGAATGAACAAACAAGGCGTTTTTGTGCTTTTGGCACTTTAGGCATTCAGCAAATGTGGGCCACTAAGTGGACTCTATAGCAATCTTTGCTTTTTATGCTGATTATAGAGGGTTGGAGCTTCTAAGCTTAGGTACTTCAGAGTTGTTCCTAAATTTAGGCAATGAGAATGGCCCCTTCATCCCAAGATGAGCAAGGAAGCTGGTGAAAAGTCTAGAGCACAAGTCTTATGGGAAGTGGCTGAGGGAACTGGGGTTGTTCAGCCTGGAGAAAAGGAGGCTGAGGGGAGACCTGCTCACTCTCTGCAGCTATCTGAAAGGAGGTTGTAGCAAGGTGGGTGTCGGTCTCTTCTCCCAAGTACCAAGTGATAGGACGAGAGGAAATGACCTCAAGTTGCTCCAGGGGAGGTTTAGATTGGTTACTAGGAAAAAAAATTATTCACCAATGGGTTATTAAGCATTGGAATAGGCTGCCCAGGGAAGTGGTTGAGTCACCATCTCTGGAGGTATTTAAAAGACCTATAGATGTGGTGCTTAGGGACATGGTTTAGTCATGGGCATGGCAGTATCAGGTTTATGGCTGGACTCAAAGATCTCACAGGTCTTTTCCAACCTAAATGATTCTATGATTCTAAGATGCAACTCAGCCCTAATTTATAATGCCTCCATGGTGTAACAAAGTGGAGTCTGACAGCAGAAGTCTCCTAAGTAAACAAACCACTGCAAAACACACTGGCTGGAGAGAGACTCTGACCAGGAGTGAGGGACATGAAGCAGGTTGCTGAGACCTGAATGAAAGATGACAATACCAAGTGTTTGATCAGATGCTGCTGGGCACGGATTTCTTCTCATCAGTGCTGTACACTGGGATGATGACAACTGAATCACAGGGTACCTATGGTCCTCCATGGAGAGGACTTGCAATGACTTATGGAGATCTGATCTTATGAGCCTGAGGGCAAGTTTTTTCACCCTTTCACTTTTTCTCATCTGATGTTTACATTGGAAGGAGCTGTAGCTCCAATATCTTAGTGGGCAAATCCTTTGGGATCGGAAGAAGTCACATCCCTCTTGACAGGACTTTGGCATTTTGCCTTGTTTTCCAAAGCCTTGTGCCTACAGCATTGCCCCTGAGCTATGCAGTCATCATGAAACCTTTTCCAAATCTGTACAAATAAGGTCTGAAAGGCAACAAGTATATCTCCAGAGCCCAATGTCAGCCTTAATGCAAAAAAGTAGCCTTTCCTGGTTTTATCCTGTTCCTGGATTTCTTTTTTAGTTTTTTTTCTTTTTTTTTTTTAATTATTTTAGTTCTGTTTAAAGATGACACTTCTCATGAATGAAAATTAACCTTCTGACTGATCTGTGGACCAGTGCCAGGAATAAGCAAGCTGCTTACATGTTCTTTGATACTTCTGTTAAATCAATAAAATCATAATTGTTAAGGCTGGACAAGACTAATAAATTAACAAGACCTCAGCTTCTGTATGGAAAAGACCATTTCACCCTGTTAGCCGTGTAAGCAGACTGATATCTTGTGTCTGTCCAGGGCATCTCTTGCAGAAAGACATTTAGCTTTGAACTCAAGAAATAAAGCAAGAGAAGACTCTGTTGCCCTTGGAGAATTTCACTTCCACTGTGAAAAATTGAGATTTCATTTCACATTACACTTTATCTGGCTTTAATTACTGCTGAGAGAATAGCAAAGTGACCCACGTAGCCCCAGAAAATCCCCCTTCCTCTGTTCAGCTCCTTGCACAAGTCACGGTTCTCTGTGCCTCCATGCCCTGCTGTGCTGACTCTCACCATGTCACAGAATCACAGAATCACAGAATGTTCAGGGTTGGAAGGGACCTCTGTGGGTCACCCAGTCCAACCCTCCTGCCGAAGCATGGTCACCTACAGCAGGCCACAGAGGACCTTGTCCAGTCGGGTCTTGAATATCTCCAGAGAAGAAGACTCCACCACCTCCCTGGGCAGCCTGGGCCAGGGCTCCGGCACCCTCAGAGGGAAGAAATTCTTCCTCATGTTCAGACGGAACTTCCTCTGCTTCAGTTTGTGCCCATTGCCCCTTGTCCTGTCTCTGGGCACTACTCAAAAGAGCTTGGCCCCATCCTCCTGACCCCCACCCTGCAGGTATTTGTAAGTATATATTAGGTTCCCTCGCAGTCTTCTTGTCTTCAGGCTAAACAAGCCCAGCTCCCTCAGCCTCTCCTCGTGGGAGAGATGTTCCAGTCCCCTCACCATCCTCGTAGCACCATCCTCACTGGAGAAGAACTGAAAAATCATAGAATCATAGAATGATTTGTGTTACAAGGGACCTTAAAGATCATTTAGTTCAAACCCCCCTGCCATGGGCAGGGACCCCTTCGACCAGATCAGGCTGCTCCCAGCCCCGTCCAACCTGGTCCAGAACACTGCCAGGGAGGGGACAGCCACAGCTTCTCTAGGCAGCCTGGGCCAGGACCTCACCACTCAAGAACTTTTTCCTTATATCTAACCTATATCTCCCCTCTTTCAGCTTGAAGCCATTACCCCTTGTCCTATCGCTACATGACCTTGTCAAAAGTCCCTCTCCAGCTCTCTTGCAGGCCCCTTTAAGTACTGGAAGGCCGCAATAAGGTCTGCCCAGAGCCTTCTCTGAACAGCCCCAGCTGACCAGCCCCAGCTCTCCCAGCCTTTCCTCCCAGCAGATGGGTTCCAGCCCTCGGATCATTGCTGGGGCCTCCTCTGGCCCCGCTCCCACAGCTCCAGCTCTGTCCTGTGCTGAGGGCTCCAGAGCTGGACGCAGGACTCCTGGTGGGGTCTCAGCAGAGCTGGGCAGAGGGGCAGAATCCTCTCCCTTAACCTGCTGCCCACGCTGCTGGGGATGCAGCCCAGGGCATGGTGGGCCTTCTGGGCTGCAAGTGCACGTCGCTGGGTCATGTCCAGATTTTCATCCCACAGCACCCCCAGGTCTTTCTCGGCAAGGCTGCTCTCAATCCCTTCATCCTTCAGCCTGTATTGATAGCAGAGGTTGCCCCAACCCATTTGCAGGACCCTGCACTTGGCCTTGCTGAACTTGATGAGGTTCCTTGCAAGGAAGCTTCATCTCAGCTTCTTCAAGTGGAGAAGCATGTCTTCTTGAGTTAAACAGTTAAACAAAGCTGGGAGTACCAGGGAACAGAATTTCAGAAAGAGCACTAAATTTACTCTAATGATTGGACTAATTAACAAGCAGCGGAGCCTGCCTCCACTGGGAGGTTTCCTCAGCCCTGTGGTTATTCATTATGGCATTTGTGATTTTCCATCTGAGATGGCCTCAGAATTAGGGGGTGGGGATATTATTTCCTAGACACAGTATGGTTCCTGCTGGGCTTCAGAGGCAGTGGGGTGGGAACTGCATCAGACACTGTGACCTCCAACTACAATGTGAGTCATGACAGAAATTGCCCTCCTCTTCCTCGAGAGGAGAGCTTCATCCTGCACGAAAGAAGGCTAAGCTCATGAGGGCCATGAAGCAAGTTGTAAAGGGATGGGGAGGTACAAGAGGATGTTTTTGTGGGTTGATGTTGAACAGTAACCTGTCCTTGGCTCTTTCTGAATGTCAGAAACAGGAGATGCAACTGGCCTACAAACAACAGGGAAGCCCCAGTTTGAAAGGACAGCATGTTCTGCAAAGTAAAGTAGTTTCCCTTCAACTTCAGTTGCCTTTGGTCTTCTTAGACCCTGTTACTGGGAGGTAAGGGAATCAGCTCTTTTCTCCTGTTTCCTACCAGAGCTAGCAGAGATCAAACAAAAGAGGGCAAAAACTGATTATGTCCACAAAACACACTTTCACATCAGCACAAAACTGAGCATCACAACAATCCTGTTTGTTGGCCAAGAAAAGGTCTGGCACAGAAAGCCACAACTTCAAGCCGAAGTTCAATCCCGTGCCTTCAAAGGCCTGATGGGCACCAAACTCCAGAAAATGACTGAGCTCCAGTCAAATCAGTGAGAAAGCTCTAGAATTACCCAAGATCAAATGGGCGCAAGGGCTGGTTGCTCCAGCTTAGTTCAGATGGAGGATTTGAAATACAATTCAAAATGCAGCACAGCATTTACTGCTGTGTTGCTTGACTGTGTAAAGCAATGACAGACTTCTGGTTTTTGCCCTAAGAAAATGCTCTCACTCCTCTGACCCACTGTAGCTGAGTGATCCTCGTATCACTGAGCAGTTGTATTTCATTCCTTCCAGGATAAGACCTCACCCAAAGCTCACCAAAGTCTGTGAAAAGACCTTGTGGAGGCCAGTAGATGTTAGACCCAGCTGTGCTAACCTGCTAAGAGATCACCAGAACACATGCTGGTAATGTTCACTGCTTTCTTTCATCCCTGCTGGGACAATGTTTGCTTCTATTTGCTTATCAGATTGATATATGTGATTTCACAAATAAATAGAAAAGATAAGTAGATCATTGTACGAGCCTTAATACGTACAGAAAAGCAGTGGAGAGAAATGGAATGTGATTATTGTTTGCAGGAAGATTAACACACCATCAAACAGAAATGCTGTCGGATTTCCAAACCTTATGTAACATTTTTTGTGGTCACTGCTTTCTGGGACATCACAAAAGAGCTTTTGTCATCAACACCTGAAGGGTTTCTAGTTGCCTCTTCATGTTATTTCAAGTAGGGGCTGCAATGGCAGATCCAAATATGCTCGACAAATTCTTCTTTATTCTGTTTCTTTTTTTTTTTCCTGGGGATAAGAGATTTCTTTTAATAATGCTTAATCAACCCACTGCACAATAACATTCATCCCGCATGAGAGAGGGATCAGGCATGCAGAGCTTGCAGCTGCAGAGTTCAGGTTGGAAGTTCAGCTCCAGCTGTGTCCCCGATTCACTCCAGCACAGGGCAAGCGTGGTGCAACGAGGTGTCTGTAAGTTCAGGCAACTTTCCCGTTTTTGCTTGCAACACCTACCTGGTGAACCCTCTCTGGGATGAGAGCCTTCACCTTTTCAGTACCTTCTCCAGTACTGACATTTCAAACAGCCCCTGTGAACTCATGGGCAGCATTAGCACAGGGCTGTTCCCACCAGCACTTACTGACTCTTTTCTCCTTGTAATACATAGTGTCTTCTCTAAAATGTAATTGCATATTATCTGGTAAAACTGGGGGCTCAGTTCTCACTGGGAGAAGAAGAAGCTCTTAAAACACAGACGTTAATTAATGATATTCAGCCAGAAAGAAACATGACTGAGATTGCTCAGTTTGGACCATGATGCAAGGACTTAGCAGCTGATGACTGCAGCTACTTCTCTTTTTCTCAGAAACAAATCTCTTGGCTGTTAAGAATATGCAGAATTTTTAGCTGAACTCAGAAAAAAACCCCACATTTTATGTTGTAACCTTGATTGACAATTAACTAACAGTTTTTTGGGCACCCTTGATTTACAAACCGCCACAGCTGGGAACTCATCCTTTTCTTCATGAGTTTCTGCAGGTGACACCAGGAAAGGGTTACACCCTCCTGTGTAACAGACATCTGCAAGTGTTGTCAAGAACATTTTCATTGTGCATTTCTCCCTTTGATTTTTTTTCCCTATTGTATGCAGCTTTGGAATTATATTCTTAAATCGAATAATGACATTAGGAAAACAATTATGCTAGTCAAAAGTTGATGACAAATCTACATACAGCCTTATACAACCTTCTTTCATCTTGCCAGTGAAGGCTAGCCTGAGAAGACGTCCACACTGACACATTCAGTCAGCAGCCTTGCTCCATGAGAGAAAGACTATTTGGGTTAATATTACAAAAAGAAGTTGGTTTTACTCTTGGGAGAAGGTATGAGTTTAGATGAAGAGCTGAAAGCCACGTGTCTTCACTCACAGCCTAGACCAGGCTGCTAACTGGGACAAATGTTGTCAAAATACAGTCTTACTAAAAGGTGATGAAAGGAAGAGTTTGGGAGCCACACATGTATTTCTGTCATTCACCGTTTCTACAAACCACATGGAGAGATTTTTTTCTTTACTCCAAAGCCAGGATGTGTGTCTCCTGTGCTCCTCGTCAGTCATTAGCCTTGCAACTTTTGCTTCCCTCCCACTTTTTTCAAGGAGGGATATTCAGCTTCTTAAACATATCTACTGTAGCAAATTTACCTGCACAATCTTAGTCTTTCAGCACAAGTGTTTTCGTGGCCTCTAAATAGCGTTGGTGAAGTTAGGTCTCAATGTTGACTTGGTTGTCCTATCAAGGGACAAAGGTTGATCCCATGCTGGGGTGGGCATGGGAAACTGCTCTTCCAGACTTCTGCTTTCCAATTGCTTTTCCTCAGCTCTCACCCCACTGGGCTCATACTGGTGGAGCAACCAACATGCTGTGTATCTGCTGGTGCAGTCCAGCTCAAGCCAGCCGTGAATTCAGGTAGCTCTCACTGTGAGCAGTGTGGGGGAAAAGCGGTGACGTCTGTTTTGCTATGATTCAGTGCCCATTTATTGTTGCTGTAGGCCACCCCGATTTTAGTTTGCATTTCCACAGAAAACTGCCCTGTGAAATAATTCCCAGCAGTGTGAAGACATTGACAAATGCCAGCACTGTGACAGAGCAGCGTCACTACAGCTGGAGATCTTCTGTGTGTTTTATGTGGCTCATAGAGAATGCACACTACAAGACTGAAAATGCTTTCTAGGAAAATGTCTCTGTTGACAATTCACAAGAAAGAAATGTTTTTTTATGGTGCAGTGTACTCAGCACGTCTCAGTTCTCGTGGTACAAAGCAAGCCCAGTTTGTGTGCATCATGCTCCTCTCTCACTTCTAGCCTTGATCCCATCTTGCCACCACATCAGCCAAGGTGAAATGCCATGCAGGGTATCCTGAGTGCCACACAGCCACACTATGACATGGCAGACCCAAATGGGACTGGTTAGCTGCTGGATGAGTCCAGGATACGGCGCAGCCATACAGCAGGACATCAATATCAAACCGTGCTGTGATGGTACTACTGCCCCTAAACCAGTGACAGCAAGGTGGATGCAAGTGATCTCCGGGTTTTGACCCAATCTGAAACCCCTCCACAGAGTCTGGCTTCTGGCTCAAAGCCCAAACTTGCCCAAAATATCATGCACAGGCCCACTGTTCCCCTTCAAGTCTTGCTCCTTCTCACTGGATAAGGACAATTCAAGAGCTGTAGGACGGCAATACAGTATATAACTAACTTTGAGAGAGGCTGTAGCTCGCAACTCTGTCTTTAAAGACATATTTTACAGCTCAACATCCTTGATTTCCAGGAACTCATGTATAGAGAAGATATATTGTTCTTGGTAACTAAATAATATCATTAAAACTATTATGAATCCTGCAAAAATTCTTCCTGTCTACCTAATTTAATCATGTAACAATGGCTATTATTAACTTGTCTTCTGCTGTTGCTATTTGAGATGATGTCCCTGGATGCATGGGTAGCTATTACATGATTCAGTTATTGCAAATGTGCATTGCTCTTAAGTGCTCAAGTGCCTATCCTTCAGTTAGCTCCCTGAATTTATCCATTCCAGGGCAGTATGGTGAAACTGAAGAAGAAAATGAGGAGTTCAGGGAAAAACAGAAAGATTAACTCCTGTCCTCATCATATGGGTTAGTGTCTCATGGCTGAGTTGTCACACCTAACTACACAGGAGATCCAACAGCAGCTCTTCCTATGATTGACAATAACATCACTCTGTGTGGCTTCTCGAGTGTCTATAAAAGTCTTGAGCTCCTCAACATCTTGGTCACCCCTATTTGTCTGTAAGGAATGTTTTATTTTTGATACATATAAGTTTCAGCCAACTTTGGCTCCATACACTCGGTCTCTGTCCCACAAGTCCTCAGCTGCAGAGGAAAGAAGACGAGTCCCTATCTGTTCATATCCTTAGATCTTGACCACATGCTCCCAGACTTCACCTCAATGATGTGGCGTATTGAGCAGAGAGCACTCCCTAACTGTGTGGCTCTTTGACCTCCCCTTCCACACACAGCTTAATGGAATAGGCCTCATTTCCTTAGGAAACTGGCTTCTAGGGAAAAAAAAATCTTCTACCTGTTTGTCTCCTTCCTTGGTAATTATAAAACAGTGTATCATTTCCCTGATCACACACTTGAGCTGAACCACACAAATCCCAATATAAAACCACCCAAAATAAAAAAGAATAATAAATACGAAGTCTGCCTTGTTTTTGGATTAAATCACTGCGAGGACAATATCAACCTCAGCAGAATGTGTTGCATGAAGGCAAAGTCCTTGCAGAGAGCATGGCTGGACTAGATCTGGGGTTCACCTGTGTCTTTAAGGGTGACTGCTGAAGGTGCCAAACGTGCCTCCACCTGACTCTCATTTCTCTGCTGCAGTGGTGTTTCTCCTCTGTACTACAGGAGCAAATAACAGTAGTTTCTAGGCATCTCCAGCAGGAGACTGTGGTGTTTCTGGTGTCAAAAACTGAAAATAGGAAACATTACTACCCTACTTTTCTAATGCAATGGGGTACATAGAATTATCGTGTGTGAATGTACATGTTATTCCTACCCCACTCCTCCTGGTGTTACTTTTTACCTCTTTGGCCAATTCCAATCAAACCTGACAGAGCCACAAAACTACTGATTTCCTGCGCATTTCATGAAAACAGGCAGCTGAGCAGAGGTGAGAGACCTCAGAAATCTCCTGTCCACCCTCCCTCCCACAGCAATTCTCATCTCCATGTGGACAGAAATTCCCCTCTCCCAAACCTGTAGGAAGGCAGACATCTGTGTTCAGTTACTACCACAACTATTTGCTTTTCAATCCAGTTTTATGTGAGAAGGGTTAAGGACGCCAGACTCTGCTCTGGATGTAGGCGCTCACACAAGAGCAGCTCGGGTACTCAGTAATTGAGATGTGTGTGATGGTGTCATCCTGCCTTCCTGAGACGTTACATGTCCTCATTAAAGAGGCTTTTGAATGAAAGATGCTCCTTCTTTCACACTAATAACATCTTTGTGAATTTATTGAAGTTATTATTAAATGTTGCAAGACAGATCCAAATCAGTGCTTGTAAATGAGACCAGCCAGAGGAAATCCCTCTTGATGGGTGACCTGATTTCTGATTTGAGTCCAATCACCCTGCCACAAAATACTGGCACCAGTCATGATGTATAGTATAACCTAGCTGTCAGGGACAACATGTTTGAGAGCTGAGGTAATTTCCATGCTGGGTGGAAACTATTTTCACAGCAGAATTCTTGCATTTCATTAATTGCAAGTTATTTTGCAAAGCAAATGGGCTGGAGGATATCCCCTCTCCATTTCTGGGTGATGTGGTAGAGATGTGTAGTCAAGGCACCGTGCCTGTCAAGGCAGGAATCGGTCCCTGCAGCAATTTGCCACAAAATGGAGTCAACTGCAGAAAACAAGGGCTCAAACTGAGCACCTCCCCGCAACCTCCCAGGCTCACTGCAGCAGCTGTACAGAGGGGACAATAACATGTATCCCCCCCATTCCAGAGCTTTTTGCAATCCCACGTGTACTACTGTATAAAAACCAATCTGGAGTTGGTGGAAAAGTCATGGCATCTTCAGAGCAAAATTTGAGTGACGGGCTTTAAGTAAGACTAAAAGCTTCACACCGAGGACGGAGGATATAAAGAAATAGCAAGTAACATTCCTTCTAAGGGAAGGCTCTGATGAGAGAAAGAACCCCTCATATCTGTAATTGTGCAGGTCAAAATGAAGAGACAGAATAAAACACAGCTGTAGTAAAGCACATCATAACTTTGCAACTTTAATGAAGTTTTTTTAATTTTTTTTCAGACCCAATATAAGAATCATAGAATTATAGGTTGTAAAATACCTCTAAGATCATCGAGTTCAACCATCCACCCAACACCACCATTCCTACTAAGTATATCCTGAAGTGCCACATCTGCATGTTTTTTAAACCCCTCCAGGGATAGGGACTCCACCACCTCCCTGGCAGCCTGGTCCAATGTCTGACCACTCTTGCAGTAAAGAAATTTTTCCTAGTATCTAATCTAAACCTCTCCTGACACAACTTGAGGCCATTTCCTCTCGTCCTATCACTAGTTACCTGGGAGAAAAGACCAACACCTGCCTCGCTACACCCTCCTTTCAGGTAGTTGTAGAGAGCAATAAGGTCCCCCCTCAGCCTCCTCTTCTCCAGACTAAACAGCCCCAGTTCCTTCAGCTGCTCCTCATAAGACTTGTTCTCTAGAAGAAGTGATGAACATTTGCAGCTGGTAGCACAAGGGCTGCATGACACAGCCCTAGGTCATGCAATACAAGAGAATGGGATAGCGTGTCTTTTGCTGTCACTTAAGTAGGTGCTTGGGTGTATATTTTTTCTTTCAAGAAACTGGGATTAAAGCCTCTACCTGAGATATGGAGTCTGTAACGCTCTGTCCAGTTGATTTTTAATTTTTTTTTATATGACTCCTTGACATTTTCCATCTTAGTAATCAGGAGCCCAGTATTGTGAGAAAACATATAAAAAAAGAGTGCTCTGATACCAGGACGAGCAGGTGTTCTAGAGAAGTATCAGGAGTATGGGATTGTATCAGAAACTCTAGTTACAACTCACAAAAACACACCTTGGGAATAACACTGGAAAAGCAGGGAAACGAGTAAGAACCAAAAACCAGCTTAGCTGTATGGTCTAAGCTCTTCCTATCAGACAGTCCTCAAAACATCTCACAAACACAAATTCCAATTCTTTTGGAGATCTTTTGCCTTACTTATCACTCACCCTGGCTTCTCTAAGTCCCTCCCAACCCCTAGGAGATAGCATTGGGAGGAGCTTTTGGGGAAGAGCCCGTTCCTGCCCCTGTCTCCAAGTGAACTGTTTCCCCATGAAGCTGCCCAGTGTCACCTGTGCAACCTCTACCTCACCCAGTGCCTTGCCCCACTCCAGCACCAGCTGTGTTTTCAAACCCCAGGATGATTCCTGGAAGCAGCAGTTAAATGATCACCACTGCTGTACCAATGGACCGCCAAGCTGAACACCTCCAGCTACCCCTCACAGAACCATCTCCCTACCTGGAGGAGAAATTTGGCCTGGCACCCTAAATATTTAGCTCCCCAGGCAGGTCTAGCCTGGGCTGCTGGACCACTGGGCTTTAACCCAGTGAGCTGATTCCCCCACCACAAAGTGTAAATGAGTTTATAGGAAACAGCTGAGGGTAAAGGCTAGGGTGGGCGGGGAGGTTGCCTTCCTCCCCACCCTCATTAGAGGTCCTGACCTCCTTGCTGTGTGTCCTCTTCTCTTCTCCAGTGGTGGGGAGGAGCTGCTTCTCTAGGGCTTGTGGTGGGGGTGATGAATGGGGTAACTCCTCTAGGAGCCAGCAGAAAGGGAGGAGAGGGAGGGGGCTGTGCCCTCCATCCCCTAAGTCCTGGGAAGATGAAAAGTGAGTCAAAAGAGGTCCTGAATAATGAAAATGGGCTCTCTGTCCAGCAAGGTAAGTTGTGGCTCTTGCCTGATGCTGCTTTTTTTTGTCTCTTTGGGGCTGTTTGAAGTGAAGGGAGCTGATGTAAGTGATGCAGTGGGTGGCTGGGCTTTGTGTGGGGCTGATAAAGCAAGGGAAGTGGAAAGCTGTTGAAGGGCTTGTTTAAAAGCTATTTAGTTTCTGATTTTTGTTTTATTGCTTGGGTTTTTTTTTTTTTTTAATCTGTGCTTGAGGAGTTCTGTTTTTCTGTTATGCCTTTCCTGAGAAAAGGAATGCTGGGGGGGGGATGACTGTAGAGACCTCACGGTAAAGGGAGGAGAGTGAATGAGCAAAGCTGTGGGGCAATGTGAAACAGCGAAAGGGATAGAGGTGAGAGAATTTTGTTCTCCTTAAACACAAAGGCTGGTGTAAGGGTGTGTATTGCTTGAAAGGCCTTCCAGTATTAAGTTGCTATTAAAAACACTACCCTGTTATGTGTCCCACAACTAACTTGTACTTCTAGCTATTAAAAAACCATTGGCAGAGAGGCTACACCACAGCCTGGGTAGTGGGGAAGCCAAGGTGATGAAAGCTTGTGTTTCTTCTCCCTTAAGTGGTGGCATCTCTAACTGCTTTTCAGGAGAAAAGGCAGTTACTGCCAGTAGCTTCTGGGAAGAAATTTCCTTGCTGCTGTTCAGAGGAACAGCCAAGAAAGCTCCTTGTGCCTCCTGTGTAGCATAAGCTTGTGGACAGGGTGATGTATGAGCTATTTGAGCTAATACAGCAGGATTTTCCTCCCCAGGAGAAGCTAAGCGTATGGGTAGGTCACTAGGCAATGACAGTGCCGAGGGATTTCACTTAATTCCCAGTGAGAGCCTGGGCTGGAAGGGGATGGAATAAACTGAGTGGGAAAGGAGCTGTGGGCCTCTCGTCAGCAGAGATGAGGCCATGACCCATGTAATGCTGCACTGAGTGACCTGGCACAGCTGCCTCAGGGGACGGTGTGAGAGATGAAGAAGCTATGGGGATGGACCCCATGGAATGGTTTTTCCTCCATCCACTCATGAGAGCAGCCCTTGGGCTGTGCCTGTTACCTCTGGCTAAAGAGACACCTTTGAATGAATGCTGCTGATGGGGGAATGTGGAGGCTTCTCCTGCTCTTCCAGGAGTGATTTTTATCTTCCTTTACTCACTGTTTCTTCTGGATAGGTCTTGATGGACTGGGTTGCTCCTGAAGGGAAAGAAGCATAGAATGCTTTGGATTGCAAGGGACCTTTAGAGGTCATCTAGCCCAAATGCCCATGTAGTGAGCAGGGACATCTTCAACCAGATGAGGTTGCTCAGAGCCCCATCCAACCTGGGATGTTTCCAGGGATGGGGCCTCTGTTACCTCTCTGGGCAATGGAGGTGGGAACTTGTGTGTAGGAGACATGAAGGGTGTTGAGTGTTTGGTCCCTTTGTTGGCCAAGGCACTAGGTCTGGTGTCCAGACAGCTGTGATGAGCTCAATGAAAAATATTTCCAGGCGTGCAACTGGATACCTAGGAAAACACCCACAACCCCTGAAGGTGCTGCTAGTGTGGGGTGCTCTCCTGTCTAAAAAGATGTGTTGTAGCTGGTGGACTGCTGTTTGGGAGAGGCTGAGGTGTGTTTTGTCGAATAGCAGGTAACACAGTTATCTGCTGCACCCACCTGTGTGTCACTCTTGCTCTGGAGTTCAGATATATTCTGAAACCGGCTAGATAATACTTGTTTATGCTGCTTAGGACTTGACTCAAGGAAAACTGCTGTTGAAAGGGGCACTTTCTCTCCTTCCCAGGAACCTTGATCTGTCCCTGGGTCCCCTGCTATTGCTGGGGAGAGGCTACAGAGGAGCAAACTGTCCTCCTCCTTCCAGGAGCTGAAAAACTTCTCTCTGCATGGTCCTGGGAGGAAAAACCTGAAACTGAACTTTATCGCAGTTTAATCTTCAAAGCAATAATCTAACTTGCTGAACAGCTGTGAGATATGGAACTGACCCAGAATATTAAATTGTGTCCCTGCCCTGCAGTGAATAGGAGCTACAGTTCAAAAGCTGAAGGCCTCTGTTATCTCTCTTGATGGATGGTCCCTCCCGATGAGTGTCTCCTGTGATGCCGTGTGCTGTCCCCATGGATAAAGTTAGGGGTGGGAGTTACATGGGAGCCCCAGGGGAGGGTCTGGGGAGCAAAGGAGACGTTTCCCTTTCATAAGTCAATTGGTCATGACAGAGGAGCTCCCTTTGGGGAAGTAGTGGTTGGGAATCTTCTAATTAAGTGTGCCCAGCTGGGCTCCCCTTCCTGGAAAAGCCTTGGTTCAAAGGGTGGCTTTCAACTCTGAATTTCACAGTTGTCTGGTATTTGTGAGTGACCTTAGCTAGAACTCTAGTCTACTGTGGTTTTTTTTCTTTAAAGAAAGACTGGAATTAAAACTCAGACCTTAAAATAATCCTTTCCTTCTTGATGTGATGAGGCCCGCATATCATCTGCTTTGTCTGCAAGTTCCATTGCCATTTTCCTGGCTATCCTCCACCCCCAAAAAGTCAACCCCTAATCCTCTTTTATTTAACCCACTGACCAATCTTAACTGTATCTGATGGGAGTAGATTGCTTGAAGGTATTTGGGTTCCACCATGTCCAGTGATGACTTATTCCAAACACTTCTGTAATTGTTATTTCTGGTAAAGTGGGAATCTTTAATCCACAAGACCTGTCAGCAAAGGCAGGAAAGTGGAACTGGCTTCTCTATTTCTTTCTGGATTGCAAACCCAGGGAAGGATTTCCTCTGGCAGAACCAAGGGTGGGTGCTGTGAACCCTCTTGTCCATGTTATTGTGCAGTCAGGCTTTTGACTCTTCATCCCAGTGACCAATCCAAAATACAACTCCTAGTCAGAGAGTGCCTTAGAGAATTCAACAGCTACAATCACCTGCCAAAAGCTTCCACTTCACACATATGTATGCACGTACAACTTGGCTAAAGCCTTGCCCGAAGAGAGCTGGGGTGAGCTGCTTTGCCAAGCCCTGCTGCAGTCCCATAATTTACTGGTACTGATGTAGAACGGACTGTTCAAGTTTTGCTTTCCCAGCAGAGCGCAGGGTCAAACGTAGGTGGAGTATAACGTAATTATCCCAGCTGCATGTTCGTGGCAGAAATTGAGGTAAGGGACATACTGATATCCTCAACCATACAATATATGTGAACAAAGGAAACTGAGAGACACGAAGAGTAGATGGGATGAACTCCAGCTTAGCCAAAGGTTTCTCCTGGTCTGGGTAGGGAGAGAATTGCTTAATACAGAGGACAGGAGGGCCTCCCATCATGTGGAATCAGTGCCTGGGACTACTCTTCTTTTATCTCCTGTCAACCAAGTTGGCTCTATGCCCGCTTGACATCTCCAGCATTATCCCTTGGACTGATGTGTGGTGTCTTGACATGAGCCGGGAGGAAACTGAGACAGGATGTTTTGCCTTAATGTGAGAAACACTGAATAGCCTCTGGTCTGGGATGCCAGTGACTTGTCGGTGTAAAAATGGAGGGTGGTGTTCTCATGAGACCTCAGATAGATGGTTCTTGGGGAAAAACAAGTGACATCCTACTGTTCATCATTACAAGATGTGAGTTTGCAGATATTCTTTATTTTTTAAAATTTGAGTTTTTCCAAGGAGAGAACTATCCTTTCATGGAAGGAAGGTTGCTGTTTTGTAGGCTGTTGCAGCTGGCATCTGCTGACTCGCACCTATTTAGTGAGTGGGGATGGAGGGACTCTGCATCGTGGCTGAGCAGCACCCGTGCTGCATGGGTTGCTCCTTAGTGAGGAAGCTGTGTGGGTGTGGGAGCCTCCAGCCACATGCCTGGTGTGTAGACAAGATGATGTAGTGCTGTTGGGAATTGTATCTGCCATGTAAATTCTATGGTAGAGCAGCTTGAAAGGTCTGCTGGAGCTTGGAGAGAGCCCTTCGCAGATCTCCCCCTAAGCCCTGGCAAGGGCCTGAATCATTCTCATGTCTGGGGTTTTCTGATCTCTGTGTGGCTCTTTCTAAAAGTTCTGTGCAGTTGGAACTAATGGATGTGTGTTCCCAGAACAAAAAAATGACATCAGCCATTCCCATAAATGGAATTAAGGCCAAAGCCTCCAGATGTCGTGCATTGGTTTTTTATCTCCGTTTGACTATAGGAACCCTTCCTTAACAATTTGCAGCTAATGAATAGAACAAAATGCAGAAATCTGCACTGGGTTATAAAGAAGTGAATGTGTTTTTAAAAGCGTAATGCATGTTGACATGGGTGTGTTAGGGCTTGTGACTGTATCCATCCAGGCAAGGGGTATATTAATAACATATGGTAGCTGTGAGTGGGGCCTGTAAGACCTATCTAAAATAGCCTATAGGTATTCCATCTTAAACATCCCTTCTCAGCTTGTGCAGAGTATCTTTGCTGATGGTAACTCGTCTCCTGTGGGCAGTACTCATGCTGTCATGCTCTTGCTCCTGTGATGGCAATATGACGTGTGTCTTAGCCCGTTAGCTGAAGCACTTGGTCAGGCTCACTGCTCCTGCTGTGAGAACATCTTGATTGCTAGCTTCCTCATGCTAATCGAATCAAGCTCATTGCTTAATTTAATTGAAACAAAGAGGCATCTGATATGTGGCATCTGTCAGCAACCTCAGAAGGAGGTAGGGATGCAAGTCGTGTGGTAGGCAAGAGCATTTGAAGTATTTCCTAGAATGTCATATTTCATGGGAAATGCCTTTAATTAGGTTTGGCTATTTCCACACTTCCTCATCAGACTGGGAGTGGGTTGCTCAGCTTGATGCCAGTAAGGAATATCTCCTTTGTCAAGCTTAAAAAATAAAGAAAGTATGTATTGAAAATATGCCTGGCCAGAACTTTTGTATCCATAGCTGATTCCATTGTATCTTTAAAACACAAAATACATCTATATTTAGTAATGACAAAAATCCCCCAAGCTCATAGCACAAGGCTACTGCAACTGTATTAACAGGCTTTTTGGGGCGGAGAGGATGAAGGGTGATTTTCCTACCCAGTGTTGACTGAGATCAGAGCCAGTGATATAAGGAGGCTGAAGGCTGTAAAACTTTAATATCCTGGGTGGTGAAGCCCTGCTGGTGAGTGCCAGTTGAGGATCCATCTTCTGCCAACAGAACATGGTGTTGACCCAGTACCAAACTGCAGGACAGCTGGCTCCGATTGCCTTCATCATGTTGTTGTAGGGCAGAAGGAAAACTGAGGCTTTAGCTTCCTTCAAAATTCCTTGGGGAGCCTGAAGTAAATGGTTAGCTCTGTCACAGCAAGAGAAATGCTGCTCAGGTACCCAAGTAACTTCTCGGACAGAAGGGTGGATGAGAGACTTCGGAGCCGAGTGACCCGCAGCTCTTGCAGTTGGGTAACACATTGCTGGATGTGGGCTGCCCGTCCCACTACCCAGAGGTCGTGTGAGCTGGGATGTGTGCTGACTTTCCCGAGTCGTTAAACACGAGCTGCAATTGAACGTGCATGAACCTGCTTTGAACATAAAGCGGGTGCAGTGACACATGCGAATCCCTTAACTGGATGTGGATTCTTCGTAAAATCATTCCAAGTGTTACTTCCCTTGTGTGCTTGATCATTCCTCATGTGGGGCTGGGGGATGCCGGTCCTCTGCTGAGGATGGTAGAGCAAATACTTGCAAGAAATGCAGATCTCAATTGCCCAGCACAAAGCCGTGAGTTACAGGGTGCTGCTGGCAGCACAGCCCCTCCTCTGCAGGGTGCTGGGGCGAGAGGCTGCTGCCTTCGGAGTTTGGGAGGCTGCGAACAGGCAGATCTGCAGCGAGCTGCCTTGCTCGGTTCTTCTGCACCCGCAGCTCCTTTTATCCCTCCATGCACTCATTTCGTAATATTTACGTATCGCTTTAATACTGTGATAGTGGAACAGGCTTTTTCCATGCTGATTTAAGTTATTGAAAGGATAATGGCAGATAACTACACTTTAGTGGTTGAGTAAGAAGCAGCCCTGACTGGGATAGCTCCGTTTATCTTACTTTTTCCAGGAGCGTGTTGCAGCTTTAAAGCCTCGAATGCCCGGCGTTTGAGATCACTCGCGTGCTAGAACAATGCATGAACTCATCTTTGTTTTAACTGAAATCCAGGCCGAGTTGTTGGGAGCTTCTGTTTCTCCTCCTATCCGTGTAAATGTTTTATGAAGTGAGTCTAAAGTCAATAAAAGCTTCCTGTTTAACGTCTGCCTTGCTGCCTTATGAAAGATGCTTTATAAAAACATCTCTCACCCGCTACACAGCTTATCTTTGGTTCCCTGCTAAGCATGGTATCAGAACTCATCTAGTAGGGAAAAAAAATAATCGCAGCTTAAGGAGAAAATAAACTTGCGTCTTCCTCTTAATGGTGCTGCACAGATTATGCAGTAACACACCATATTGAAATTGCTCTGAAATTGGATTTTGGAACCAGCTGAGCTTCAGATCCTGATGGGAAGGCTCATGGGGAAAGCTGGTCTGCACCTATTATGGAGGGTGAGCATCCAGCTTACTTCTTTCTTGCTGCTTTTCAGCATGACAAATGAAATTTGAATAATTGCTATGTAAACTGAGAGCAGTTGTTGAATCTGAGAAGGCTGAAAAATATGTGCTTTTCAGCTCTGTTGCCGATGTTGATTTATGTTGATCGTGGTTGGAATCTTAATACTGCGGAACACGGCAAGCATTTCTATTATAAAAAAGGTAGGCAGATTCCCGTTTTGTGTGACCATGTAAAGTTGCAGTTGGCAAACTGGGCACAGGCTCGTGGTCGGCGATGGTCTGCCGTGAAGCAAGAGCTTCATGCTGCCAGCGTCTGTCTTGGCTAAAGGTGGGGGCAAATACAAATGACGGATGTGATGGAGCTCCTAAACTTGTCTTTGCTTTTCCTGATGTGAGCTGTTGGCAAGTGTGTGTAGCAGTTATTGGGCTTTGAGTTTGCTCTGCTTAGATATAAATACACACACTCTTACTGTTTTCTTGTTCCCAGATCTCTGCAGCGTTTCCCTTCCTTTAGTTGAGGAGAACGACCCCTGTGGAAGATGTTATTTAGACTCTTGTTCTACTCCATCAGGTGAAATGTCACCTAAATAGTGCAGCTAACACGCAACCTATGAAGCAAGGAAGATGATTTATTGGAGGAAAACACTGATTCTTATTTTCTTGATTGTTGTATGCATTTCTGTATCATATCTTAAGATGACTGATTATTTTTAAACTGTCTGCTCCTCTGGAAGAGGTTTCCTGACAACAGTACTGCAGCAGCTGGCTTGCTGCTGATAGCCACCTCCTCAACCTTATGAAAAGTCCAGGTTATACTGTAGTTCAGTGTCTCAGACCAGTGTGGGGTTGAGGGCAGCAGCAGTAAGTTTTTAGACACTCTCTGCTCTTTTCCTTCTTTCTGAAAAGCAGCTTAGCCACATCTGCAGATAGCAGGGTCTGTCATGTGCTTTTTGGGTGGAGGTGCTAAAATCTGAATTGGTTTAGTAGAGAAACATGTAATGGAAGAAGCTCTTTCCCCTTACGAGGGGACTTGTTGCTGATCCTCTCAGTTTTGGGAGCCCTAATGTAGGTGATGCGTTGAGCTGTGCATCCACTGAACATCTAAAGCAAAAACCACCTGTTGTGCTCAGTGGTGTCCAGTGGAAGTGAGCTGGGAGATGGGGACTATTCCCACCTGTACCTGATGAAGCCGCTTTATTCTGCGTGGCCTCAGTTCTGATTTCCAGGACTGCTGCACCGTGGGCTGTCTCTGCTCAGCAATTCAGCAACGTTAACTTGACTTGCATCTTCACATAAGGTTAAAAAGGACTCCAGCTTTACAGCTGCCTGTAGCCCAGATACTAGTCATTAAACTTGCCTTTTAAAGTTGCTAAATTATTCTTCCCCCAGATTCTCTTTCTTTCTCTGCTTAAAGTTTGGAAATCACAACTGAACCTCTTGTGCTCCTATTCTAGCCTGGACTGCTGAGGTGCTTCTGCTGGAAAAGTTTAGTTAGGGCAAAACTTTGGTTCTTCCATCCTCTTTGATTTTTTTTTTTTTCTTTTAATTTTTTTTCTGATTGCTCCTCTACAGAAAACTGCCTTGGAGATGCCTTTTTTTCTTGCAGGAGAGCCCCTGCTATTCAGTTACAATTACTGCTCTGATGCGACCTCATGGGTAATGACCTCTGTTTTGCCCCATGTAGGAGAGGCTGAGTTAAGATGAATTTAACAAGTAGCCCAGAGCGTAGAGGCTCTTTTATTGCTCTAAACGTCCTTTGTTCATTACAGTTAAATTAAGGGACAGACTGAAGATAATGCCTTCCACTCTGAATGCGCTGTATCTTATAAAAGTGAACAAGCTGTGAATAGATAAGGCAGCAAAGCTTTTAGAGATGGAGCTGTCAGGATGATATTACTGTGCACACATGACTGCTTGCTAGCTTATGCAAATCTGAACTTAAATGGGGCTGGGCTCTCTCGGTTCAGAGGATATTGGCTCATCCGCCTCCCAAATCAGTTGGAGGCAGCTCCCTGTCTCTGAAGGGCACATGAGGAAGCCTGGAGATAGGAGGTGCTGACAGCATCCCATCCCTTGCCAAGCTAGTTATGTGTAGCCATGGTGAGTCTGAAAAGATAGAATCTGGTCCCCATTTGGATGTGGTGAGGTCACACTGACAACAGAGACACCATGTTTCACAACTCCCATCTTGCCAACTCCCAGTCTGAAGGAACTGGGATGTGCGATAGCTGGAGCCTGAAGAGGCTTTGCTTGCTTTTGAATGGCTCCCAGTCTCGGTGCAGATATAATCTGCTGTTGCTTTTTGAAATGGCTTGGATGACAGTGGAGTAATGTCTTGGTCCTTTCCCACCTGGAGGAGGGACTAAGCTGATGTGCCTCATGCTTCGTCTGGCTGGGGAGCCTGTCTCCTCTGACGCCTTTAGGTGATAAGATCAGGTAGGTAGGCTCCAGAAACCCTACAGCAAGTCCTAGCTAGCTGCTCTTGCTGGCATCCAGTTTGCAAACATCAGTGCTATAAACTTAATGCCCAACAGACCAGTCAACTGAGGCTCCAGGACAGAAAACAAGCCACAGTCTAGCCTTGGCTAACACTTTTCTGTTTCATGTCTGTGCTCACAGCAGCCTGCAACTGGGCTGCTGTTTGTGATCTTTGATCTGAGGCTGTGACACTCCCAGTGTGATCATACACATCTTCAGAGGCCAGCTCTTCCCTTGCTTCAGAAGGCTGCTGAAATCTCAACTGATTGTTTTTGTGGTGTTTTAGTTTTGTTTTGAGGGGGCTGCTGTTACCTTGTCACTGCTGCTGAGCTTGGCTGTGGGCTCTGTGAAATGCAGGTCATAAAAAGCCAGTTCAAAGGAAAATACGAACTTGAGCGTAGCCCTTTCTTTGAAAGACCCATCTGTTTTTCATTAGTGTTTTGGGCCTCTCTTTTAAATCTCTCTTGCTTGTTAAAAGCCTTGAGGTGAGACAAAAGACTCTTGGTGGAAAAAGGATGGTCGTGCTGGCAGTAGGAAAGTAAATGTTTTGCTGGTGTGCCTTGGGTAAGCATAATATGACAATGGAAGTTATTTGAATGCTTCTCGATCCTTTTTGGAAAGCCACTGCTGTGTAGCCAGCCTGTTTGCATGGTCCACCTTGGCCTGAGGTACTCGAGTGGGCAAATGCCACTATTTTGGATCAGTGTTTCCTTGCGGAGTGATGCTCGCCTATCCCCAAAATTTCTTAGCCTAAGCAGAAGCAGTGTCCTAGGCCATGAAAGATAGCCAGACAAAAAAAGAGTGCATGGACTTCTCTACTGCTAATATTACTTGTTGGAGACTTGTGTCTCATAATGCATCTTGTAAATGGAGAATTTGCATCCTGGAGTGCAAAAAAACCCCCAAAACCCACCCCAGAATTTTGCCATGTTTGCTGTAGATGGACTGGGGTTTTTTCCTTCCTCTTGCTCTCCTGGAGGATTGTGTTTTGTCTCTCTCTGATTGCGATCCCCTGGCAGGGCAAATCAGGGTTTTATTTTATTTGACTGCATTTAGAAACTGTAATTCTGCAAGGAAAGCTTGTGATCTGCAGCTGTTGGAAATGCCACTTGCTCCAAGCCCGAGTGCTCGGAGGCAGAGAAGCTGGTATGGGAAGGTGTGTGCGCACCGCTTTGGCTGCTTGTAGTCCTCCAAAGAGAAAGGTTAGGAGCACGTGAATGAAGCCAAACAGAGAATGTTTGGCAGGGCTTTGTGAAAACTGTATATAATATTTATATTCCCTTTCAGCCAAATAGTATAGCTGCTTGTTCTGTGGGTCCAGCTATCGCTATCAGGCTGGAGGTGGGGTGTCAATGTCAGTTGTGGGAGAAGTGTGAAGCCTCTGAACTGCTGAGGGCAGCTCATGCTGATCCAGGCTGATAAAGCTAACATGGTGCTGTGCAATGGGTCCTTTCATCCTCCTTTCTGTACGTGCTGACACCAGGTACCTCGTGCAACGTGTTTCTGGGGGTTGGGCAACAGCAAGTCAGTAGTGGCCCTGGTGGGGTCTAAACCCTCTGAACTGTCCTGTGCCACCCACCTCCACAGCTAAGATTGTCCAGAGAACAGCCAGCATGTGTGAGTGACATGGTGTCCATGCCCTTTGGGATAGGGGAACTGTTATGAAGGCTGGCAAGAGGCTCTGCAAACAAGCAACTGTCTGCTCTAGCAATGCTTCACCTGGTGATTTCTCTGGTGCTGAGACTCAGCTGAGGTCCCTAAACGGTCTTAGAGGAGCAAGCGTACAAAATACTTTCTTATTCTGGTCTCGCCTCAAGAGCTACTCAGCTCAGGACAGCTTTTCTGCAGTACCTGCACCAAGGGAGCAACAGTGTGAGGTCTTTTCAGTTGCGAGATGGCCAAGGCAAAAAAACGAAAACTGCCAAAAACCCAACAACAGCATCCCTGTGGCCCTGTTCTGCACAGAAGTGCCTGTCTTGAGGTCACTCCAGGTAAACTTTCAGGCCTGTTCTTAAGCTTCATTCAGGGAAAGGAACTGTTGTTTGGTCTTGTTCTGTGACATGACTCACTGGTGCTTTCAGCAGTAAGAATGGCAGAAATAGGCAGCCTTTCTTACAATGTGATTTTTCTTAATTTGTGCAGCATAGAGAAGTCTGGAATGGAATTGTATTTTTCCTGTGTGACTGCTGTCCTGAAGGGAAAGTGTCTTTAATTTCCTGAGCAAAAAGATTGGCAGTCATACATTAGTAAAAATTTAAATTGTAGGATAAATGAGGTTGGAAGGGAGGCCTGGAGGTCTCCAGTCCAGCCCCTTGCTCCAAGATCAGTGGCTTTTAAAGCTAGGTCAGGTTTCCAAGAGCTCTGTCTAGTCAAGCTGTGAGTAATTCCGAGGATGCGAGACTCTTCCACTTCCCCGAGATCCTGGTCCAGTGCTTAAATACGATCATTACAAAAGGAATTAAAGACCCCACAATATTGTTGAGTTGAAATTTCCATTTTTACAGCTGTTTTTTGTTACTGTGCACCTCTGAAGCCTGTCTTCTATGTTGCCTTATGCTAGGTAGCTGTATGCAGCAGTGAGACACCTCCTTAGCCATTTTCTCCAAGCTGAACAGAACCATTTCTCCCACTGTTCTCATACGCTGTATGCTTCAGTCAACTGGCTGTTCCAGAACTTATCTGCTGGTTTTACTTCAACTTGACTCTAGTGCTGGAGAGCTTCTTTGGCCATGGTACCTGGCAGATAGTGCCATGGCTGGAGATGTGAGGGGGAAGTCCAGTGCTTCCTCAGGTCAGAACTCGTATGTTGTCAGACAGGGATTGTCTGAGATGTTGTCAAGTAAGAACATGAATTTGGCTCTGTGTTGACTTCTAATGACTGCTAGGGCCACTTGCTTTGAGGCAGTGGTTAAAAGCCTCCCAGCACAGATGGGAGTTTACTGGTCGGTTATCTCTTCAGAAGTTCCTACTGTCCTAGGTAAGGCAGAACATAAAATAGCATAAGATCAGACAAGTAAGAGCTTAAATCTTACTATGAATCTACAAAAGGACAGTAGTGACACTACCTTGACCTAGAGATAACACTATGGGCTTTTGGCTGTCTGAAAGTGTGCCTATGCTGCAACCTGGTTCACTTGTCCATGTCAAAACAAGTCCTGTGGAGACATCTCTCATCCATGCTGAGCAAACCCACAGCTTTAGCTGCTTCTCTGGATCAAGAAGATGACATCCTCCAAGGTATTTCAAGAATAACAATAACCACCCTGCATCTCTGCTATCAGTACATTCTTTCAATAGTTTAATATTGGCATTTCCCCAGATAATTCTCTGCTTCCTGTGTTCCTTTAGGTCAGATGACGCACTTGCATGTGAGGGAGGTGAACTGATGCTCAGGCTCATTCTTGCCTTGCATTAAGATGATAAACAAAAGGTTTAAGTCAACAGCAAACAGGCTGGAGCTTGGTATCAGCTCTCACATTAGTCATAATTGAAAAGCGTAAAACTTTATGCACCAGCTGCTGCTTTAGCACTGAAACAATTGGCTTCTCCTGGCAATTAGCCTGTTGACTTTTGAGTCGAAGGCTTTCACCTGCACAGACAAAGAGACCAGAGGACTCCTCGGGTGACTTCCTGGATTCCTTTGTATGCAGCCAGGCTCATTAATGCAGCAACTCTTCCTTAGCGCTGCCTGGTTTCCTAAACTGGTGGTAACTTTGGCATGACAGACCCTTCTTTCAAGTACAAGTGTCTGTATCTGATATTTCATTGGGATTTTGACAGTGTTATGCAAATATTTGTTATTGTCCTAACCTTATGTCTGAACCTGTCACAGTTTGCCTGTGCTTATTTTTTTTGTTAGGAAGTTAGACTAGTACACTTCTTGCTCTAGGTCCAGCTCCGCTCTGATGAGTGAGGTCCAGGCATTGATATATCTACCTATATTCAGTGGTGGTTCAAAATGGGTCTGTCTGGGATGACTGGTTTATGGCATGTCAAGGAACATGCCCTAAATCAGAACAGTTAGACAAGGCTGTATGTCTGCTGAAGCTGTCCTCAGGACTTTTCATTTACAAGCTAGATAGCTAAGTCATCTTGCTAAATCACTAGCCAAAGGTAAAACAAGGGAGTACTGGGCTCTTCCTTTCTTCTTGTGTATGGAGTTTCTGCCAGTGTTTGTCCGTAACACTGCTACGGTCCCAAAACTTCCTTTTCCTGAACACTGATAGGTTCAGCTGCTGTTTCCCTGTTTCTGGGAATGGGGAGGGCACCGCAGCTGGTCCCTGGGGCAGAAGTGGTGGGAGATACCAGTCCCCACCCCACTAACATGTCTAGGTCTGCTGGTGTTGATGACAACATCAATTTTCAGTAAGGTCTTGGATCAGACTCTGACATCTGAATAGACAGAGCCTCCGTGCGTCTGCATAAGCATGCTTGTGCATCAGTATCTTTGTATGTCTGCTTGTGCAAAATCATCCTTGGACTAATCCTAGAGGGTGTTGGTTTATTAATCCCTGGATTCCTGTGTTCTTGTGGTTATAGCTTCCCTTCAAATTAGCCATTCTTCTCTTGAAAAGTAGGAACGTATCTCCTATGAATAGGAGGGTTCGGCTGCTCAGGCACCATCAGCCCATTGGCATTTCCCCCCCTCCCAAGATAAGGGGATTAAGAGTGAGTCTGTAATAACAAAACAGTGCAGTGATGCCCTGTGCAGCAGAGACAAAACGGCTGCTTTGTGTGCTGGAGGCTTGTAGCTGACAGCTTGCTCAGCCTGGGGATGCCTTTTATTTCAAACTGAAATAAAAATAAATGTCAAAGTCTTTGCAAGCTGTTGTTGTAACTGAATGTGGTACTTCATCTCAGAAATGTTCCTCTGGACTTGTATGTCACAGTCCTGGAAGAATCAAACTTGATTGAGCCCCCAGCACTGTCTGCATCCAGATCTTGCCACACCGAGATCTATCGTAGTCTCTGCACTGGGTATTTGAAGTAGGCTAATGACTACGTAGAAGGTGCTCTTAGCTGCTTTTCCCCCTACAGGAAGCTGTGGCTTATGTAATGGTACTATGGGTGTCCTTCCTTTAACAACCAACTACGGCCAAACTTGACAGGTGATCTCAAAGCCTTTTACAAGGCTAAAAGGCAAGTGGCACAAAGAGGGAAATAACTAACTGGCATCCCTGCTATAAGAGTTTCCTTGCATTAGTTGCTGCTGAGGAGTCCACCTGCGATTTTTTTTGAATCCAGGGATAAATCTGTCACTCGTTTTTGTTCTGTTTCTCAAGGAGACACTTGTTTATCTGGCACTAGTCTCAAATACTAGAGTCCTGTTGAACTTGGATAATGTAGCCGCTCCTAACTAGCCCCCCTCCCTAGTTCCCTGAGAAAGGGGAGGGTTGGAGGCCAGCCTTTGAGTGTTCAGAGCACTGCAGTCTCATTAGATACTACTTGCTGGAGGGAGCATGGCTGTGTTAAACATTCTCTGTCAAACTACTTAATTCTGTATGGTTGAACCTTTTTCCCTTGGTTGGCATATTTCATGATGAGTGATGTTACATGACAGGATAGCAAAACTGGCTCTCAGCGCAGCATAGTTGATACGGGCAGCAAGCTGTGCTGGGAGCGTGTACAAGCCCCCCCGAAAACTTGTCTGCATGCTCCAAGATTAGAGTGAAACCAGCACTTGTGCAATTGGGTTTAAGGGTACTGGCTCGCAGGAAAACAGAGCTATTTGAAAGCGGGTTATTTTGGTGGACACACAGCCGCTTTCCTGTTGCTTCATGACAACAGGATACATCCAGGTTATTGAAGACCTGAGAGCAGATGGATGAACCTAAGAGACTCTCCAGGTTTGAAAGGGCTGGCTGAAGTCTCCCAAAGCAAAGCCTTTGTGTGCACGCAAGTACAAGTAAAACCAGAAAGAGTATGTGGCGGAGTTGAGAGTTGAACCTTCCTCAGTACTGGTGTTGACTTGTCTCTCAACTTGTTATGGCTACCTTGGTTTGTGTAAGAGAAAGTGGAAGTGGATGTGGGTGAGGTTGTTCTTAAGACTGAGATAACTTCCTATGATTAGGACACAAATATCAGTAGCAGTGTGCTTCTAAGAAACCAGAAAGCAAAGGAAGAGCTCCACAGCTGACTATTGCCCTTTTAGGAACTTGCTGCACAAGTACAGAGGAAGTGAAAGTGTAGCTTAGCACATCTATTCACAAATCTCTGCAGTTCCAACTTGGTTAATGAGAGTATGCTGAAATAAAACACAACTGATGCAAGGTTTCAGGATCTCCTGAGGGAATACCTTGTAGAAGAAGCCTGTGGAGTGAGGGCAGCATCCCAACTGCTCCCAATGTTTGGAAAGCCAAGAGATCATCATCTTAACTGGATGAGACCTATTTCCTTGCTTGACATCATCGGGTTCATAGGGTGTCCTTCTTACCTTTAAATTTACAAGCAGGCTTTTAACTTTAAAAGGGGTTTGTGCCCAGCAGTTGTTTGTAAGGATGATCTTGTAGAACAAGGCAAAGCGGTTTGACATATTTGGGTCTGAGCTGAGACCACTAACGAGCACTTGGCTCGGCAGAGATTGGGAGAATGAGTGTTCAACCTATCTTATACTAAAAGCGCAGTAGGACTATAGAATTGCTAATGAGGGCTCTGCCTAGGTTGGGAATCCAAAAAAGCTCATTTCTGAAAGCAATCCCATTTAAACAAGCTTTTTAGTCTCAGTAAATAGACACTAAGTGCTGTGAACTTGCAAATGGTGAAACTGAACTGCAAGGGGTAACATTTAGGGGTAGACTTCTGTTCTGGATAGGCTTCATTACCATTTGCAAGCCATTGATTCAATAAAGTAGTGTAACAGATCTATTTCTGCCTTGTTCTCAGATGCTATCATATGCTTTTATTGTACTCTGAATAAGGTATGAAAAACTTTGTGTGGACTGGAAGCTGGCAGGGGCTAGAAAAACAAGAGAAAAGCATATAAAATTGAACTTCTTAAGAGTGTGGACTGGCAGAAGGGGAAGGGGAAGAAAGAGTTGTTGGGGTCAGAACTTAAGTTTGCAGAATGTGTACTTCTAGTTGCTTACACTTCCAACATACACCTCAAAACACTTGACAAAATTGTTCTTCAGCTCAAAAGTGAGACTGAATAAACTGAGGAAACCTAGTCTCTACAGAAAGAGGTAGTATGTTACTCTTGGTCATGGGTAGATTTTTCTACTTTAAAGACCTGCTATGTCATTAATTAGAAGCAGATGTATTTGACTTTCACCAGCAAGCGGTGAAATTCTCAAATACTGCAATTCAGCCTTCGCGGTTGTGTTAGCAGAGTTTCTTTTTAAGCATGAAACGTCATAGTTAGGTGTTACTAGACTTTCAAGCTCTTTTGAAGGAAGATGAGATCAGAGTTCTGACTTCTCGTACTGTCTCTATCACACAAGTAACAGCAGGCTGGTTTGAAACTTGTGCATACGTCATCGATGTTGATATAAGCTTAGGACTGGAGATGTATCCTTCACCTGAATGTTCTAGATATCAGATGGCCAGGCAGTGAAGTGGGTGGTTGTATTTTATAACCTTTGCACCCTGCATGGCTAGTGCAGAACTGATTTCAGTCTTATGGTATTGTGTAGACCCCCTCACTGGAGCTGCAAATCTCTGGAGCAGTATGTATCTACGGTGGTAGAATTGTCTGTCATTGACACCATGTGGGTAGATGTGACTGTAGCCCATACTTTTCCATCTCTGTTCCAAAACATAAAGGCAAACTGAACGATAATCAGATATAAGGTGATACAAATGTTGAATAAGGCTGAGCAAACACTACTGTTTCGGATCTGTTTCCCTGGAGCATTATGCCCAACACTCAACTCCATGCCAAATAGTTAAAAACATGCAGGCCACAAAAGCAGTGCTCTGAAGTACAGAGTAATGGAACTAATACTGGAAGTTTTATGGTTGAATAATTAAAGATTGACTTACACTCACTCAGAAAATAAGAAAAACTTGCAGAAGTTAATTCCTGCCTACTACTGTGAAAGAGTTTCTTGGCGTGCCTCGTGTCAGTGTTGTTCATCAGCAGGTTCGCATTTCCAGAGCGGCGGGGTAGACTCTGCTCCTTAAAATAACCACCTCCAACAGCAAATGGCTTTTCCAGTTGAGCAGCACTAGGCATACAAACTATGCTTTGGTCAACTGAGCTCTCCTGAGAAGGAGAGTGAGTGAAATAGGGATTCTCCCCACGATATAGAAAGGCATGTTCTATAGTGGAGCCACAGAGGACTTCTTGACACTGTCCCTTGTTACAACTCTTTTGTCTTTCTGAGCTGCTACTCTGGTCTGCTGGCATCAAACCTGGGTTTTGAATCTCCTTCAGCCACCAATTCTCTTGGTATATCTCCTGCTGCTGCATATTTTCTCTTCTTTTTTTACTGGCTCCTATTCCTCATTACCCCCTGCTTGCCCCTTACCTGCTTCCAATTTTGCTCAGCAAAGCCAAAACCCTCAAGTCTTAAATTCTAAAGTCTAAGGGTTGTTGAGCATATGCAATTTAGTTGCTTTTTCTCCTCCCCTCAAAAGGCTTATAATTTGCCTAGATTTTTGGCGATGACAAAAATTAAATTTGACACAAAAAGCTATCCCCTGCTCATTAAAATCCCAGTTCTAAATCATGGGTCCAAGGCTTTTCAAAAAAAGTCACCAGAAATTGAACAAAACAATGTGTTTATTCCCATGCTGCTTTCTGAGAAGCAGTTGAATTCGCATGTTCCAAAACAACTCTGCCTGAGGCAGACCCGGCTAGCATGCAAACTCCTGTCTTGAACAGCCAGGACTTGGTGAATTTATAAGCAACTGAAAACAGTACTGGGAAGGGTTAGGCAGCCTTAATATTGTCTAAAGATTCAGTCTTGGAAAGATTATCTCTTTAAAAAGTCTTCTTAAAAAAAAAAAAGTTAAGTCCTGCTGAATTCCCCTAAAAACACTAAGGGTTTGATTCAGACTTGCCACACTCTTGCACAGAGCTCCACCGACCCCACATCATTCCTGTTTAAATAGCCCAGTATTCTTGAATCTACCACAATAGCACAAAGGACAAATGGAAGCGATTGTGTGCTTGCAAGTCTATTTTCTTTAATGGATGCATTTCAGGGGTCACGGGCCATGCGGCCCTCCCTTAGATATACAATCAGACCCTGAAAGAACATTGTCTGCTGGAGAACTTCCTCTGACACACCACCCTGCTGAAACAGCATGACAACAGCCGTGTTTCATTTTTCAAAAAGCCGCATTCAGCCAACTTTGTAATTAGGACAATGAGGAATACGTATCTCTAAAGCAGTGGGTCTTTTAATAGTTGATTTATTTTTAAGCATGGGTGTGATTCCACAACTCTTAAAACCTTCATCTCCTCCTGTCTGTATCTTAAGGAATGAGCTTTGTGTTGATCAAGTGATCCTTTAAATGGAAGGCTGGAGTTGGCTGACTTCACTGTTTTGAAGGTATTTTTATCCGTGTTGTACCAGTGTCTGGGTTCTTGAGACTTGCTCCTTGGCCTCTCCATTACCGGCAGTCCTGCAGTGTGTTCTGCTGACCTATTCAAGCCAGCGCCTTGCAGTGGAGATGTTTCCTGCGAGAGGTCAGTGGCGGTTGTCTGGTCTGACATCGGTGGGTAAGCTCTGCCGTAGCCAGCACGAATGTGTGTGTGTTAGCTCTGCTGCAAGGGGCTCGTATTCCCCCAAATTTGGGGGTGGAGAGGAGGAGAGATGCAGTGTGCTTCGGGGCTTTTGTTGCCTGACTGCCCAGGTAGGGAGTTACAGTGTATTGGTTGGTGCTTCACAGTGGGCTTTCAGAGAATGCTTTTGAAGTATCTTGTTTCTTTCCTTGGTTTGGCCATCATTTGTGTAAGGGCTGTAGCATGCTGGTAACTTCTGCAGTCCAAACTCCCCACAGGCACTGGAGAAATCCCTGCTTATCCCTCAGCCTGGATGGGAAAGAAATAGTAGTTGTGATGCTGACCTAGGTGTTCCTCTTGTGCATTTGCTGCTTTTCTTTAATGGCACATCTACAGTACTGGAGTATGAGGGACCTTCGCCCAGATCCTCTTCTCTGCTAGGGCTTTCTGCCCTCCTGTTTCCTTACTCAGAGATGCTGACATGCGAGTAATCCTGTCTGTAGAACACCTCTAAACTCCTTATCTCAGGTCTGAATTGTGCTGGCTGATGCTGGAAATCGGGGCATGGTGCTACCAGCAGGACTGGGTGTTGGGTTTTGGAACAGGGAAGATAAACTGCAGTGGGAAATCTGTCTGCTAAAACATACTTGTTTTCTGTCAGTTCAGCTGCTTCCATCCCCACCACATGAGCTGTCCCTCAGTGCTCCCTGAAGCTTTGGCTGCTTGGCTATGGTAGGCTGCCGTTGTGTACAGCTACTGTCTTTAAAACTGAAGCTCTGCATCTCCTAAGTGCACCAGTAACTTCTGCCTTGTGTCATGCTTCAACCCCAGCCAGCAACTCAGCCCCACGCAGCTGCTCACTCACTCCCTCCAGCGGAGTGGGGGAGAGAGTCAGAAAGGTGAAAGTGAGAAGGCTCCTGGGTTGAGATAAACAATTTAACAGGTAAAGCAAAAGCCACATGTACAAGCAAGGAATTCACTTGCTACTTCCCACTGGCAGGCAGGTGTTCAGCCATCTCCAGGAAAGCAGGGTTCAATCATGTGTAATGGTTACTTGGGAAGACAAATGTCATCCCCCACTTCCTTCTTCTTTCCATTTCTTTCTTCACATTGCTGAGCATGACATCGTATGGCATGGAATATCCCTTTGGTCTGTTGGGGTCAGCTGTCCCGACTGTTTTCCCTCCCAACTCCTTGTGCTCCCCCAGCCTCCTCGCTGGTGGTGTGGGGTGAGGAGCAGAAAAGACCTTGACGCTGTGTGAGAACTGCTCAGCAATAATAAAAGCATCACTGTGCTATCATCGCTGTTATCAGTACAAATCCAAAACACAGCCCCATGCTAACTACTATGAAGAAAATTAACTTTATTCAACAAAAATGGCACACCTTCCTCAGCACTTTCCATGCTTCTTGTGCTCTGAGCCTTAAAAGCAGATCAATGTTTAATATGCAACCTGGGACAAACATGGGTGCCAAACTTTGAGATGAACAAAGTGGATGACCAGCTTACCCCCTCCACCCCACTAACTGGTCACTTCAAATCCAAACTATACTTGTTGATGGAAACTTAACTTGCTCTTGGCGTTTTGGGTGGGCTGAGTATCTCCCTGATAAGCCCTTGAAGGGTCTTGCTTGCAGTAATGTTCCTTGGTGCTTGGCGTGGGCGGACAGCGCTGAACTGGCAACAGAGCTCCATGGTAACAAGCAATGGGATTAACAAGAAAAATAGCCAGTTCTCCTGCTTGCTAGCTCTTATAAAATAGCCTTGCAGCTGGAGGAGCATGTGACTAGATCAGGTGTAACCTGGCTTCAGACTGAAGTAGCCACTACCACCAGTTTGTGGACCTACACCCTAAGTCTTGCTCTTCTAATTTGCTCTCAGGGTGGGGGTGTTGTCTGCTCTGCAGGGCTTCTCTGGAGCTGGAGTAAGTTCAGAAAGGGACCAAGAAAGAGCAGGCTGTGAGCACAGTGATAGGCTTCTATTTCTGTGCTTGAATTGAGGACTTCCCTTACATACCAGCAGATCTCTACCTGAAGGTGAACACCTCTGGGTTGGAAGAGACAAGTCCTTGTCTACCAAAGATGCTGTCCAGTACCTAGAACCTGGCCGGGGCTTTGGCTAACCAGAGAGTGCAAGAGCTGTCTCTAGGTCACAGACTTCAGAGGCTTTCTACTGGCAGTGCATTTCAAATATTAGGTTGCTTCAGCTTTTAACCCTCCTAAAGGAAAGGAGTCCTCAGGCTCTTACCTCTTGCATATTAGAGTTGTATGACTATAATCTACTAGGAAAAATAAGTGGGACCACAAGGCATAGCTATGGATGTGTTTAGGTACAGAAACTTGAGCCTGGCTTTGTCCTAGGTTTGGGGTAAACAGTATAGAATGAGCTTCAGAGGGGTCTGGGCATCAGTTTCCATCATTATCAGCTGTTGAACTTGGGAATCCATGCCCCTCTGAAATAGGCAGCTCCTGTAACTACTGATCAGTGTTCTAGTTCAAATTTCAGAGCACACCCCAGATATAAGTGCTTGGATGCTGCTGGCAAGGGAAACTGTTGGAAGTCCTTCATGCCCCTGGTGGGCCCAATGGATAGGGAGTCTCTGGTACATCTGGCCATGTCTCCATGTTGTGTGGTAGTATGGGGAGAAGGAGGAGGTCAAGAATAAACATGGGCAAGGAAAGGACTATTTAAGCATCCCCCACACAGAGGAGGGGGAATCATTTTGCTTACTGAAGTTCTATAAGCAGTAACAGAATTCAGTTCTTGATTTTCATTTAATAACTTAATTTGTGCAGAGTAGAGAAACAGTTAACCTGAGTGATGGTAACTCTGCTGATGAAGCATTAAATACTGTTTCTGACAAGTTAAGACTCTCTTGTTCTGATAATGAGGATCTCCTAGGCTAGCTGGACAAGGCACAGTACTGCTCCCCACTGCATTCAGTTTAAATATATGCATGACTCCCATCTTGATAATTAGGGGTTGAAAACTGTACAGATAAGGTACCTCAGCTGGAAAGGCACTTGGAAGAGAGACCCTATCTATATGAAAAACTTCAGTGATTTTTCCCTACTGAATTATCTTTGCTTTTCTTAAAATGGCTTTTTTTGAGTGCTTCATGATGGCACTGAAATAACACTTTATCTCAAAAGTACTGAGTGTGCACTAAATTCTGCCGTAACTACTAGGAAACAAAACTTCTGGCTATTGGCAGAAAATGAACGCGATGCTTTTGTATTTGAGTCATTTACTACCTAAAATAGTAAAAGATGGGGGTCTGGCAGACAGTGTGACACATATCTAGTAAGGAGACTAATACAGACAGGCACAGGAAGCTTGAAATGAGGAGTACTAATTCTCTGCGGCAGGTTTCTATCCACATGACTATCTCACAGAATCACAGAATGGTTGGGTTTGGAAGGGACCTCTGTGGGTCATCCAGTCCAACCCTCTTGCCGAAGCAGGGTCACCCAGAGCAGGCTGCTTAAAAATTAGATGTCTAAGCTGGTCATCCTAGGGTTCCTGTATTGTTTTGGATCTATAAACACCTCCTGAGGGCAATTCATCTGGCTTTTCTTACACATTTATCTTTGGCTGTAATGAAACAACCTCTGGAGGTGCCTGTTCTTCTGTATTGATCACAAGGAAAGCCTGACATGACCAACCCAGATTAGGCATCATCTCGCTTTCAGGACACCTAAATCTGGAAAGATGAACCTTGCCCTAACTAGAATGGCAGAAAATGCCCCCCAGCCCTGTTACTGAGATACCTATGATCATCTCTGTGTCAGATTCCCAGGTATCTGCTGACTCTTGGACATTGTTCATGGGCAAATGAGACCATGTCTTTATCACAGAATCTCGAGTAATTTTCAGCTGTAGCTCTTGTCTCAGATTCTTCTATGTGCATGCATCAAATTGTAAATGGTGTTCCAGAGACTGGGAAATGTACTGCAGGGAAGGGACATATCCACACTGCAAAGTGGATTCTTCACCCAGCAGATAAGGGTTTATAACCAGAATTGCCAAAATGCAAAGATAGGGACTAGCCGCATGAGGGTGTTATTTGTTTTGCTCAAGCTGCTTTTCGTTAAGCAAAAAACTTTTTCTTAAGCAAATCTTTGGCAGAAGGGAAGAATAGATTTCTTTAAATACCAAAGTTTTTAGCTTAACTGATAGCCTCACCAGTTCATCAGCACTGTGTATTTGTGGGTGACAGCTCCTTTCTCCTGAAAGAAGGATAGTACGGGTAGTGATTACATATCTTGGTTTTGTCTTTTCTGCATCCCTATGACTTTAGCCTCTTTTTGTCAGCTGATAGCGGTGTCTTGTTAGCTTTGTTTACCTTCTTCCCTTTTAGAAATCACTGCATTTTTCAGCTCCTCTAGCAAGTTGATAAACAGATTCATCATTAATTCTTACTGTATTTCTGTGCTGATACTTGCACATCCTTGCACATGTTGAGTGTACCTTGTTCTCATTGCTGTTTTTTTTTTTTCTGGAGGTACTACAGCACCACAAGTCCCTCTCCGCTTTTTCTCTAGCTGCTGTTACCTGGAAGGGGGAATTCATCTCTCTTCATGCTGACAGATACATCACTAAGTTGTCACTCCACTGCAGAACTAAAAATCTGTCTCTGATGTGTGAAACTAACTATCAGCCTGAGCTCGGCATAGGTCAGTCTTCATCTGTGGCACTCTCTTCATCACCAAATGCCCCAACCCTCCTTTTCAAGGGTTTCCTGTACACTACAGGTCTCTCTTACCTTGTTCACCGTCTCTGAGGCATAGCTTTTGTCCACTCTGATTTCCACCTCCTAGAAGGTGGATTGCTTACCGATCTAGATATGTGGGGTTTTTATCTTCAGGTATCTGTTCACGGTGTTTCTCTCTTGCTATACGTGTACCTTACCTGGGAGGCTGGGTAATTATGAGGTCCTTTTAGAGCTGGGACAGTGTTCATCAGGAATGACACTTGACTCTGAAAACAAAGCAGTTGGAAGCTAAGCCTCTTGAGAAAGCCTAATTGCTTAGAAATTGGAGTAGCTTTGCTTTCATCTTCAAGAGGCAATAGGTGACAACTCTGTTGCAAATTACTCAGAGTTTGTGCATAGAATGTCAAGAAACGACATGCCTTGATCCTGCAATGCCTTGACTAGCTGCCCTTAACTCTTTGCACTTGGTACCACCCACATCATTGATGCTGTGTCTTTAAAGTTCAACAGAAGCTCTTTAGAGGATTGGGGTCTGTGCAGTGTAAGTATTTCCCCATGAGGCAGAGAAAGTGGTTTCCCTTAGCAAAATGTGTTTGCAAAACTTCTACTAGAGATCCTAAGGCTTGGTCTGGGATGAGTGACTTCATCCCTGGTCAAATTCCAGCTGAGTTCTGCCTGCTGGCAAGCTGCAGGGGCTCTGGTAGAATGTGGTTGTCCTATGTCATAGGAACAGTTAGGTGGATCCTGATGTGTTGATGCCTAATTGCTGCCTTCTGCCAAAAATAGTGGAAGGTGTGATGTAGGTACTGTGTGCAGCAGTGCAAGGATTCTTGGAGGGGCAGAGGTCTGTGGGTGTAACTGACCCTGACTCAAATTTTGCACACAGATAAAAATGAACTGCCGAGGATTCAAATGTCATGAATGTGCCATGGTCACTTGCTCTCTCCAGCTTTGCAGATGAGAGAATGTGAGAATGACATGCTGTTGGAGGAGTCATAAAGGGTAGACCGCTTTGATATTTAAATATGCATCTGGGGAGGTGGGTAGTTGTGTGTCTTGGAGAAAAATGCAAGTTTATTTGCTTGCTTGGATGGTTGTTCAACCACCACTTGTAGTGTGAAATACGAATTTGGAGAGCAACTAACAGAATGGCTCCAGTGACGGCAGGCAGATGTGGGGTGGGGCATGGTGCCTCTGATGCCTGGTGAATGAGCTCTGTTTTAAAGGCTGGATACAGAAATGCAACTACGCATGCACATCCTCTGTAACCCGTACAAGGCCTTTGGCTGGTGGATTCTGACTTGATTACCACTTTAGTTATATGGAGCATGCTTGTGTGAAAGAATTGAGCGGAACCTTGAAAACAGTGTCCTGGGGAGCAGCACTGCAAGTTTGGACTCGTTTTTCCTTTCTAACCAGCTTTTGAGGCTTTTCAAGCCTTAGTTGTTGCTTGAGTGTATACAAGTATAATAAGTAGTATAAAAGCAAAGAGTATGGCTTTTACCTCCATGGGGTGAGAAGGAGCAACCTTGTCCCCAGGGTGACAAGCCATCAGCAGCTCTTCACACAGAGTTACACCTGGGATGGGGTGACAGGGTCTGATCTACCTGACACAGGGCTGGATGACCACCTGGAAGAGCAGCGTGAAACACATCTGTAGTACACCTTCAGATAAAACATACTATATACACATGGTTTTAGCTGTATCTAGTGTCTGACTAAGAGCTAGTCTGGCACTGATAGTTTAAAAATGAATTTATGGTAGGATTTTTTTGTACGCTGCCTTACTATGAATAAATACAATTGGGCTTCTCTATCCAAGAGCTAGCAAAAGCGGAGCAAGAGATAAAAACAGTCAACACCCACCCTATTTTGTCTGAAAACCTCTTACAAGCTAAATATTGCTGCATGATAGACTGAACTATTTACAAATCTAGTTTCACTGCAGATGAGAGTGGATGGGAAGAAAAAACATCTTTAATATCTCCAATATCTTTTTGACTTGTGCACAAACGGTGGACAATCCGGAGCACTCAGCTTCAGGTCCGTGGATGCCCTTGACAGGAAAAGGTGAATAACGTCCACCAGCTAGTCTGTCTGCCCAAACCCCGCTCTGTCGCTGCTTGTAGGTTCCTCTGTGAGAGTGGGTTTAGAAGTCTGAAGTTAAAACCATTCTTGTTGCTCTGGTCACTTGTATCTGAGGTAACAATGCTTCCAAAACTAGGAAAGCCTTATGCTCACGAGATGACTTCCTGGGGGATTGTGGTGTAAGCTTTGTGTTAAATGACCGCTAGCGATGACCTTAGTGAGTGTGTTTGCCAGTGGAAAAGTAAGGGGCAGTTGGCATTTAAAACAGCATTCTAATACTTGCTTATATTACCAGGCATTATCTTAATGTAAAAATACTGGTATCATCTGATCATTTACCATTAAATTTTACTTAAGAGTTCCTCCAGGGTAATGCCATATCTATTACACAGCAAAAATAACCTCTCTTGGGTGTCTGAAATTCCCTACAGGTAGCTGAGCCTTTGGCTCATCCTGTGGGTCATTGCAGCAAGAATCTGTTAACCAAAATCAGCCCGACCCACTTAGATCAGCTCTTCCCTCAATGTCATCAGCCTTTTGGGGCTCTCCCTCTCTTGAATAATAGGTGTGACCTTCTGTTCCCTCATCTTCTGAGAAAGCTGGGGAGAAAGGATCAGCACTGTGGCTTGTGTACCCTCAGTGTTGCAGTGTTGCAGACCAGAGGGGTTCCCTATTTTCCTCTCTGCTGGCAGTGCTGGTGTGGCTTTGGGATGTTCTGTTCTGCTCTGTCAGCACCCTTCACCTGCAAAATGAGGGAGGATGACTGTGTTGAGGAAGGTTTTTCTGTAACAGGGCATCTCCTTCGCAGAGTACAAGAGGGATGCGCTATATGTGGTCGCTCATCTTGCGTGAGCCTTCAGTTAGTGCACCTAAAGCATTCCTTCCACCCTTCTGGCAGTGGTGTTTCTTTCAATCCAAATGAACTTTGAGAAGAAATGCAAAACAGCTCTTTGAAATCAAAGCTTCTTAAGGTTAAAGCACTGCAAAAGTCATGTTGGATTGAAAGATAGGTCTGTGCCTGCAAAATCCCCTTAAGAAGTCTCCCATGTGAGTAAATTCTGATTATTAAAAAAAAAACCTAAAATTAACCCCTGTGATAAACACCCCATGTTACAACTGGAGAACAAATTTATCTTTTTCTGAGTGTTTAATTCCTCATGTCTCTCTCCCTTGAGACATGGCCTGGCAAATTATAGCAGATGTGAGAGAGTTTTGAACTTGGGCTACAGCAACTTTTTTTTGGCTAAATGGCCAGTTTCACATCTGACAAATTATTAACTCGGGGTGTGTGAAAACAAATTCAGAACTTATCCATCCACAATCCAAAAGGGCAGGAGTTCAGGCCCACTTCAGAGGGCTTTTAGTCGAGCCATTCTGCTTATGGGTTGGGTGGGCAAATCATACTGCAAGCCTGCAGGTGAAGGTAGTGGTGTAGAGGTGGCATGAGAAGTGGCTGTGATAATGATGTGTGAGGTTGGCGAGGTTGCAAGGGCTAAATCATGTGTGTAATCTCACAGGAGACTTTGCTATGGAACAACAGATGTCATAGCAAGGCCAAGAGGAATGCTAGCCAGAACTGAGCGGAGCAGACCATACGTACCTATTCTGGACTTCATTTTGTTGGCTCACAAAAGCATGGCTGCTGCATGGTGGTTGGAGTTCTTCCTCGCACTGTCCTTGTTTATGGCTATATAAACATGATGTCCCTAGAAAAGCCTCTGACACTCAAAGGCGCTCATGCTGGGAGATGTCAGCTCTGAAATATTCTTTTACGAAAAAAAAAAGCAGAACTCTGCAATTAGATTCAGTCAAATTCAAGATGTGTGGAGCAGGATTCCTATGGTGCAGGGCATGCTGTGCTGTGTATTCTGCTGGGGCTTCCTTTCTTATTAAATGACTTAACAGAAGGAAGTCATAACCCGCTCAGTGTTCCCTCTTTTGTCTGGAAGAGGTAACTTTGCAGCACAAAAACAATCCAGCACAGCAGAATGACTGCATTGAGTGCAACGTGGAAATCCATTTGCTTAGAGGGTGGCTTTCTCGGTGGTTTTCCAGAGTGCTTATCTCTAAAGAGAAACTCTAATGCTACTGTAGGGGTCTTTTAGATGTAGCAAAGTCCATTTTGAGAAATTCAAGATGTTTATAGTGTGTGACCTCGCTACTGACTGTATTAAAGTGCAGCTACCTACTGAAATGGCCTCGGTCACCAGCTTGGCTTTGACCACCCCAGGAGCGAGGGTGTGCGTGCCAGGGTGAAGTGGGCAGGGGATGGGAAACACTTCTCACTAACAAAGTGAGGGAGCAAAACAGACTGCACTAAACAAAGTGTTTCCTACTTCTAGAATAAAAACTCTCAGGTTGTCTAAGAGCCTTCTGGTTTCTCCTGAAACCCTACCAAGAGGAAAATAACCAGACAGCTTCTCTGGATCCAGCTAGAGAAGTGAAACACACCTGTGGAGGTGGAGGAGATCCATGCAGATGTAAGGTTATAACCAGGAGTCAAGACAGCTGTTGGCAGCCCTGGTGTCCCTTGCTCTGGAGGAGACAAGCAGAAGCCCACATGATTTCTCCAAGGTCAGCTAGTGCTGTGGTGTTGAATTAAAGGCTACGGAAATTGGGAGAAATCCAGAGAGCAATTTTAAATGAAGACGAGCTAGTTGTAGATTGTCTTTCTGCAGAGCACTTGCTTCTGCGTACACCTGGTTAGACCTTTTTTGGATCTAGGAAACATTTGGAGATTGCTCAAACTCCTTATTTTTTTTTTTTTTTTTTTGGCACTTTAAGAAAGTCTGTTACATATATATACATGCTTAAATGCAGCAGATTCGCTTGCTTTGTGTGCCTCTGGCTTCCTCCGGATAGCTGAAAACCTAGAGAGTAGGCTTTGAAGGCATGCTCCCGTGCCAGCTACTTTCGTATTTCTAAGAACTGAAAGCTGTGAGCAGAGCGTGTTTGTGCTGGGAATACTGTGATTGTAAGAAGTGACACCCTTCATTAGGATCTGCCTTATAGCCAGACTTGTTCAGTAATAAAATACAGCATTTCTTGCATGCAAATCTTTTTATTTTTGTTTTTCCTCCCATTCCCCTGAGCCAGGAAGCTTAAAGTGAATGTGCTGTTCTGAGCTTTCTTTCCTGCTGCTGCTGGTGGGGATAGTCTCTGTCCAAGCCACGGCTCCTCGGTGGGCAATAAAGGAACAGGGGTGAGGGTGCTGGGCTTATCTGATCAAGGAGTGAGCCACGGGGCATTGAGAAGAGGAGGAAGGATCACCCAGATGTATGGCTGGGACAGAAGAGGCATAAATTTTGCTCCTGTTGCTCTATTCCCCTCTTGAACTCGGGCAGGCAGCTTTATCTCTGCTTCAACGTTCTCCAACCCTTTTTCCTTTGAAGCCTGGGGTAAGGGGGAAGCCTGTGCAGGAGCAGGGGTTACTCAGGAGATGCTGAAAGGCCGAACCATTTTTGGACACTATTATCTGTTCTCGTGGCTCTGTTCCTGGTGCCGGAGCGCAGCCCTTGGGGCTGTCCCTGGACGTGGGTGATTATAACAAGCTGAGACGAAAGGCGGTGGGGTTTGCCAGCACAAACAGCTTCCCTGGCCGGCCGAGCCAGGAAGCTGCCGAGCAAGCGCTTCCCCTTGGAGCTCCTTCCGGAGGCAGGGAGCCTTCCTGGCTGGATTTGGAGGACCCATGCGGCACAGCCCTGTGTAACTCTTGCAGCATCGGTCTAGCCTTGGGCTGCAGTGGTGAAGGAGGGGAAAAATAAAAAAGAAACCCTTCTGGGTTAGGATAAAGCAGCAGGTCTGCAGGAGGCAAGGTGGTTGCAAGGTGGTGGAGTGGCCCGTGGCCATGGTCTGCCTCCCCCCAGCAGCGGTGGTGATGGCAGGGCTGATCACTAGTGCTGATTTTTGGATGGTGAGGCTGGAGGCAAGGCTTGCCCTAGGAAATCTGATCTGCTTGTGTCTTTCTGCCTCTCCCTTAGGTTGAGAGGTCCTGAGCAGGCTGTGAAGCAGATGGTGAGAGCTCACCCTAGTGCAAGTTGGCTCTTGGTGCATTGAAACTCACTATTAGCCTGGCAAAGATAAAAGAGAAAAATAGGTGTATCTGAATGGTGAGTGCCCTGTGGATCAGACAGGTTGCTACATGGTGGAGCACATGCTTGAGGATGAGATCATCTCATTGCAGGGCTGCAGGATGGATGGAGGAGCCTTTGGGAATACCCTGGGTAGCTCCAGCAGCTGGTCCTGCAGCTTCATTCATGTTCCTAGCACAGGTACGCAGGCAGCAGCCCAGGTTGGTCATGTTTAGGATTACTAGCCCTCACCAACTCTTGGGAGTTTGGGTTAGCCAGGAGATGTTTGTGAAAAGTAAGTGGAACCCACCCTGAAATTGCTGGTCTTAAACTTTGAAAAGCGTCCAGCTCTGAGGAGCTGGCTCCAAAGGATGCAGGTAGAAAAGGGTTGCTTTCATGTTTTTCTGTGCCAACAAACCATGTTCTGACATTTTAATGGTGTTAAGAGGAGCTTTTGGCAGCCTTGGGGTCTGCTGGATATTGGGGGCTACCTGGTCATCTCGGACAGATGTGGTGTCCCCAGCCACTTTCCTGGACTCCAGCACCCACCTCGCACCAGCACGGTGGTCTGGCAATAGGAATACTCCTCAGAGGGCACTGTCTTTGCTCAGAGCATACAAAAGTTGCTGCTGTAAAGTGTAGAAGTTTTATGGACTGTGGGAAGGTTCGTCGCTTGTCCTGTCCTGATCCACCCCCTACTCAGCCTGCTCTCAGAGAGGGTTGACTGAAAACTTGTCTGTGTGTGTCTCCCTCTAATTAGGGAAGCCTTTACCTGCAGGATGCCTGCTTCAAAGCACCTCTGCTGCTTCCCCTAGAGCTCCCCGTTCTGTTTTTCTGGGCTGCCATGCTTTGTGCCTTCCAAAAAAACTCTTCTAGATGGATGAAATCACTGTGCAAATTACCTTGCTTTGGAGCAGACTTGCTGCCACTTCACCCAGTACCAAACTTTTCAAAGCCTTTCATGTTCACAGCATGTATTCTGTTAGGATACTAACTGGACAATTATTTAGCTCCCAACTTTAGCTCTGTGGTGCTCTCTTTTGTACTGTTAATCAACTCTATCTTCATTAAACTCTTCCAGTGTCACTACTGGAGCATAATTCACAGAGCGAAGTGGAGCATAAACTTGTGTTACTAAGGCAAGTTTGCTTAACCTACCTAAAATAGTCTGTCAAAGTTGTGTTCCTCCAGGCCACCAATAATTCTGCTTGTGCTGCTGAAGACCAGAATGATACTGCGTGAGCTGATCTTCCCTTGATTTAAGGCCTCTTGCTTACTGAAAGTGCAGTGAGAAGTTTCTGGCTTACCCAGACAACGATGGAGGAAAAGCACTGTGACCTCTGGCAGGCAAGGAGAAGGTGTCCTCATGTATCCTTGCTCCCCTTGTTCCTTGAAATCTGGCTTGTCTTCCTCTGAAGTGCAGTGCTCCAAAATGCAGAGGTGCCTGTGCTGCCGTGCAAGCAGCCCTAGGCATCACTGGATGGTCAGAAAGGCAACAGTGAGGGGCCAAGGTCAAAAACAGCTTCTGTACAAGAAATAACAAAAATATTATCTCCAACCTGGAAAAGGTCACAAGGAAAGAGGATGAGGAGTGCAGACAAAGGTGAGAAATGAAGGCACATTATGCAAGATTTCTGCTTAAAAATCTAGCAGAAGGAAACTGTTCTTGTGACCACGTGCTAAGCTGTGGAGCTCCCTGCTGCAGGGTATTTTGAGGTCATCTGCATTTCAGCATCTCCAAGAATGAGTAAGCCCTTCTGCAGAAGGGACATGGGGTGCAGGTTATGGAGCAGAGACCCACCTCTAACTCTGAAAATCCTTGGTATCTAGACTTGTTGGAACATGCCCTAGGAGGCCTCATTGCAGGCTGGGCTGGTGCTAAAGCTCTGATTTAGAGGTTTGTTGGTAGCTGTTATCCAGTCGAGGAGACTAAGCTGGATGCACATTTTGTTGATCACTGGAAGGAGCTGTTCTTGAGCTCCCGAGATGCTCTTGCTTTGTACTGTACCATCACCAGCAATTCCATTATGTTCAAAGCTAATGTACTGATAGCAATAGTTCTGCAGGACCAAAGCCTCAGTGGGATGTTTGTGTAGGAAGCGTGGCCAGAAACACGCAGTCTGTGTGTGGACGTTGTCAGGAGATGGGCTGTGTCTTTAGCTGTCTGCATTGTGCTCTCTTCCCCAGTTCTTACTAAGCTGTTCCTTATGTTTTTCATAAGGCTTGCTAAATTCTTTCCTCATAGTTTCTGTTGTTTGTTGATGATCACACCGCTTCTTGCAGAGGAAATGTACCAGGTGAACCTTTTAGTCTTGCAGAAAGTCAGATAACAACCTTGAATCTGGCTAGAATGGTGCTCTCAGCACTTCAGTATGCTTTGTGCGATTGGGACACTGCTAGTTAGTGACATCAACCTTTTTCATGAGTGAGGTTGAAAGCAGTCTGGTGACTCAACCCACACCAGATCTAGGCAGTGATAAGTTTGATATAGACTGAAATAAACTGGGAATTGTACTAAAGTGTTTTGAGCTGGAGCATGTACCTTGGGCAATAAGGATTAAGGCTTTCAACTTCTCTAGGGCTGTCAGATCTCATTCAGGTTGCTTGGGGTAGAGCTTGAATTGGTTTTGGTATTGAGACAGAACCAGCCTGCCTCTAGTGAGGACACAAATTGCTTCTCCAGTGTGCTGCTGGGGGACCGAAACCAGAGACGTGATGTCTACACAGGCTGTCTCATGGAGGGTTGCTCATGGTGAAGATGCACAAAGCTGGGTAGCAAGCTCAGTTCAAACCTTTAGTGAAGACTTCTTGCGAGAACTAAACAAGAGCACTTAATTTATTGGTGTGGACCAAGATGGATTGGATGCCCAATCTGGGCACGGAATGTCTATGTCCTGAGGAGGTGACAAAAGGCCTGGGGAGATGGTATTGCTCAACCAATATGACCACAACTGGCTCTCAGTTCTCAGTAATCTACGTAGCATTTCTTCAGAATACAGTAAAGTATTTTGACTGTGGTAGTTCAGGTAGCAATCATCAAAATGGCCTGACTAAACTAGAGGGGAGTCCTGGCGCACATGTTGACAGAAGGTGGCTGGCAGTTAACTGCTGTGGTGTTCTCAGTATATAGCCAATAAAATACTTGCAATGGCATGCAGGCCCTGTATTCAAATGCACTGTGGGTATCTGCTTTGTATCTCCAGGCTGAAATCAGAACAGTGTGAGAGCGTCGCTCCCTTCAAATGCTACCTTGATTTGCTCCTCTCTGTTTTTGCCAGCTGACAGCAGTACAGAGCCTGTTGGTAGCTTGGTCTGAAAGTGAGAGAAATGTTTGATGGAAGAAAGTTAATGTCAATGGTGACCTGGGTGGGGAGAGATGGACAACTGTCTTGAAATAGCTGCGCGGTTGAGGACATGAAGCATATGCAATGCAACTTCTTACCTAAACATTTCTGTGTTGGTTTAGGGGAAGGTACTGCTAGCTCCTTAATGCACACCATGAGTTCTTGTTATGTTTGTGTATAAAGGCAAATATACTTGTGGGACTTAGTGGTTTTTGAGAAGGTATCTTTCATGGATCTGCATATTGGGTACCTGGAAGGGGATGGAAGGCCAACCTCTTGGTGCTCTGCAGGAGTGTTGCTCTGGGACAGGCATTGCTGGACCTCTCTTCCCTAAAGCTTAGAACAGTATGGAGTTTATGGTAGATTTGATCACTTAAGGATAACCTCCACTCAGCAGCATCGTGCATTAGTTTGTTTAATAATATCAACTCTGTGACTCCGATTCTGGTTCCCAACAGGCCTCAAGTTCAAGATCTCAATGTTCAAAGACAAAATGATCTGAGGCTGGCACTGTCCTGAGGAAAGAAAATGCTGTGAATAGATGGCTTGTTTCTAGCTCTGAACTAAAATGTTCCCAAAATCAAACTGCTGTCTAGCTCAACAGGGTGTAAACATATTCTCCTGTGGGAATAGCAATTGCAGACCAGTCTGAGCTGAATCTAGCTGCCTTTCTTCATATCAGTCTGTTAGAGTTTCTCAGACATTAGAGGCTTTCAGCAGATTGACGATGCGTGATCTTTCTCAGAAGTCTTTTTTTCATCATGGGAGTGAGAAAAACCTCTAGACTACTGAGAATATTTGACTTCATTTAGAGGCCAAAAGGTTGTTCTGTGGTGGATGTTGAACCAGTGCAAGGGAATATTCCCCTTCAATAAAAGAAGCCCTAGTTTTGGCTGTCCTGGTGTTAAGATCAGAAATGGCATCAAGGCTCCTTCAACAAACACATCCTTGTGGATACTTCAAACTGGTTGAACTCTTGGAATATGAGCAACATCCCCCCCCCCCCCCCCCCCCCAAAAA
>Ga0065711_1001378_pt1 | contig 49445 bp, 41 predicted proteins | sample Hoacrofraction12_FD_59098 | JGI IMG/M metagenome (GOLD analysis project Ga0065711, IMG submission 59098) | Hoatzin crop microbial communities from Cojedes, Venezuela - Epithelial fraction 12 v2 (version 2) | ecosystem: Host-associated > Birds > Digestive system > Esophagus > Crop | place... | reverse complement strand
CAGAAGGCTGCTTTCCCATTGTGTTATGGAATTCAGCTTTCCCTGTGTAAGCTGCACTTGGGCAATTTCCTGCACTCTAGAGGGGTTTTGGAAGAGGAGGTTGAGGGTGTGCAGGCTCTGCGGTCTGAGTCAGCCGAGTGGCTGATGAGAGCACGGACAGGAGCAGCTTTGGAAATGGGGATGTCCTAAGTTCTTGCTCTCTAGCATCATGCTGTTTGAGTGATTCAGATGTTGTCCAGGCTGTGTGTGCATATTAAGCCCAATTCCTTCATATTGCTGTCCCTAGGGTCACTTGGAAGTAGGGCAAACCATCCAATATGGCTGGGGACGTGCTGGGACATCCTCTGCGTGGTCTCACAACATGGCCGATCTCAGTGCTTTCTGCCCATGCCAGCCTCCTCCATCCTCCCGTCCTTCATTGCTGCGTTGTCAGGGGCTGACGTCAGGCTGGCACAGTGGCCAGCATCCTTCCCCCACAAGGCTTTTGTGTCCCTTGGCACAAGGGCAAATGGGATTTATTATAATCTGAGCTCAGGTCATCTGCAGGGACAGTGTGGATTTGTGGGGTTGGGTGTTGGGATGTGCTGGGTTTGTGGTCACTACTGGGATGTTGCAGAGACAGTGAGTGGAAGCACTTAGCATCCTTGCAAGCAAAGCTCATGGGATACGGAGGCTGAGTGCCTCTCATGCTTTCTTGGCTGTAATTTGCAAAATAAAACCACCTCCAATGTTCATACACTGATAACTAGCTTTAAAAGACGAAAGCAGAAACGGATATAGTCCAGCATCAGGACCTCACGTCCCCAAGTCTTGCTGAACCCCTCTCTGCTATAAAACACAGCAACTAAACCTGCTATACAAAAGTAGTTTGTAGCCAGGGCTTGACTACAAAGGAGCACAGCTCCTCTTCGATTCACTGGTGCTGTCCCCATTGAAGCCATGGTTAAAATGTGCTGACGTAGCTGCATCCAGTCAAATAACGTTCTGGCGGGGCTCCTGTTTCACCGGCATGATCTGCAGGGTTAATGTTAGTATTGCTCTTGCTTAGATAGATTGGGCTCTCCTCAATGTTTTCTTGTTACAGGAATTTCCTTAAGTAGAAACTTTTTCTTCAGAGTAATTTTTGGTTGATTATTGCTTATATATGCAATTAGTGTAATTGCATCTGATTATGCAAATTTATTTAATCATATAATTAGAACATGGAGGGATGAAATATAATGCAGTTGGGAAATCTTTTGTAATGCTTCCTGAGCTCGGTACTCTCTGCACAAGGTGGTTGTTATCTCTGGTGCTGTAGGCTGGTAGACTGGAGATTTTAGTTCAGCATCCTGGCTAGTTTCAAAACGTATTTAAAGTGTGCTGTTAATTGCTCTTGAAATTAGTTACATGGCCTTCATGGTATGAAGGAGTGTAACTTTTTTTTTTTTTTTTTTACATGATAATATCAGGAGCTTGCTGCTGAGCTTAGCCCCCCTGTCTCACATCTGCATCTACACCTTACACTCAGGGATATGAAAGCATCAGTCGTGCATGGGACCCAAACCCTGGATCCTGTCTTCAGCTGGGATCTCGTGGGGAAGAGAGGGAGAGCAGGACAAGCGTGGAGTGATGCGTCCTCGGAGTGCTCATCTGTAGCTCAGGGGCTGAAACTGGCCCCGAAATCCCTGTTGAAAACACCCTGTCTTGATAAGCACTGGAGAAGGAGGTAGAAATGGTACATTTTCCAGATTGTTGTCTGGAGATGTTTGTTGTCATTCAAGAAATCTGACAGGAGCAGGGGCCTGAACCTGCTTGTCAAATTTCTCATGCAGTGCTTGAATTGCAAAAATACTGTTCTTTGTTGTTCAGTGGTTACTTTTAAAGCTGTGCTAGGAGCTTCACAGAAGTAAGCCAAGTGCCTTGCTTTTATGATCTAATTTTCAGCTGTGGCACAGCAGCCAGGCTCACTGCCAAGGACTGCGGAGAGAAGGGGGAAAAAGACTAGGATGATTATAGCAGGATCGAGTGATTTCTCAGCAAGGCACAATTGTCTGTGCTCTGAAACAGGAGTCTTGTAAGCTGCAGGATGGGACAAATGTATGGTGTGTATGCAAAAAGCACAAACAATATGTTCTTATTTATTATTTCAGTTGTGTTAATGTCTCCTGGTTCTAGTTGGGAATCTGTACCAAAAGTGATTACTCTCTTCCCAGCGAGAACACAGTCCAAATGGCCTGGTCTGGTGTACATCTGTCTTGATTATCTCTGTAAGGGCTGCAGGAATTTTCTTGGGTTTTGGCTTCACAGGGCTGCAGCTTCACGTTGTTCTTGGCCACTTGGTTGGGGCTGCCTTTTAGTCAGTGGATATCTGGAGGTGATTTTCACAGATGCCATGAAGCTTGTGGGCTTCTCCAAGGCCTGATTCCTCGCAGCAGCAGTGCAAGTGGAGATGGGCAGGAGACAACCTCATCTTCAGATGGCCTGCTTGGTGTGCCAGGGGTGAGCAGACCTGAAATGAAGGCCAGTGTGCTCTGAATTGAATTGCTGCAGGAAAATTGAACCCTCTGGCTGCTCTCCCACTGCAGCAATGAGACCCATAAGTGGTTGGCTTCTTAGATCTGAAAAGCCAAGTGTTTCAAACCACTTTGTGCTTACAGGGCTTGTGGCAGCTCAGGTGTGCTCTGGTGTGTGGCTGTGAGACAAAAGTCGTGCTTAAGCCTCTCCAGACTGAAGGTGTTGGAGTGAGCTGGCTGGACTTCAGGAAAGTGCCTCCACTGTATATAAAGAGTTGATGGGGTCAGGGAGGGGGGTGTGGAAATGTCTCCCTCATGTCAGGGTAGTGGACTAACACTGAGTGCTGGAGGGAGTCCTGCAGACCTGACTGCAGAACAGGGAGCCCAGGAGAGACTCCAGGATGGGAATAGTCACAGGCTGTATTGCTTAGCGTGGGGAGACAACTCAGGCTCTGGAAAGGACTTGCTGACCTAATATTTCAAAAATGTCATTTGAGGAGCTCTTCAAGACTTGGCAGCCCAGCCCAGGACTTGCTGCTTCTCTCCTTAAAGGGAGTTTCTGGCGCTGGTTGACAGCAGTCAGAGCAGATTCTTCATCCTGGCTGTGCTGCTGTGGGGGATCATCCGAAGGAAACACAACACAAGCACAGGGTGATACAAGATGGGACTGGATGTGTAGCCCAGCTCTGCCCCAAGGCAGGTCTGACTTTGTGGTGGGGGGCCTGACCTGAGCTGGAGGATGCTGGTGATGGAGATGACATCCCCTCTCCAGGCAGCCTGTCCTGGTACATGGCTGCCTGTGCCATTTAGAAAACTTGACCTGATTCCTGACCTTGCTAGTGTGTATTAAAGTGGCAGACTAAAGCCTTCTGTGGTCTTTGGGACCTCTTTTTGTGAGAGTGCCTGTGGGTCTTCTGTGGTCAAGAGGTGCATGTGGCCTTCAAACAGGGTTTAAGTGTGATGTCCCTGCTAGTCCTCATGCTGGCACAGGGGACACCAGCCACAGGAAGTTGAAGAAGTCTACAACTCTGAGCAGCAGCAAAATTGCTGCCTGAACACCTTCCATGCAAATGCTCATCATAGTTATTATTCACTGTGACTTATTTTACTGCAAAGGCCCTTGGTGCTCAGGGCAGGTGTGTTCTCAGTGACAGAAAGGGGAAGCAGGACGAGGTGGGCTGAGGGCAATGTCATTCTTCTTAACCTGGGAACTGTGACAGATGAAGCTGTAAAGTCACTTTTCTGGGTAGCCTGTAGCAAAATCAAGAAATGAAGTTGGATTTGCCAAGGCGCAGGACCTTTTAACCTCACTGTTGTTCCTCAGCAACGCAAATGGAAGGACCAAGCAGTAAACTAGATCTGCAGTTTTTTATTTTTCAAACAATACTTTGAATTACTTTATTGAGCAGCAAAATTAATTGCATTTGCTCATCTCTTACTCCCACGTACAATACAGAAAGATTTTCTCCAGAATCATATTCCTTTCAAAAGAGTATTTTGCACCATGCTTTGCTCAGCACCTGTCTGGGAAACATGTGCAGCCATTTGATAAATGTATTGTAAAAAACACCGTTGAAGTGGCAGTCTGCCTGTACCAGAGGAATACGTACAGGGACAAATGGTAAATAAGATATGTGTAAGTAAATTAATTTTGCTCATATAAGCTTGTTTGCAGCTTTATTTCATGTCTGCAGCATAATCCTCTGATGTACAGCATGTGTTTAGGGTTGTGGGATCAGGCTGGTGACTGTGTGAAGAGCATCAGGTCCAAAGCTGTGCAGGAGCTTGTAGAAGGTAGTGGTGTTGTCTCTATTTTGCTGGGATTTCACATCACAACAAGGTGCAGTTGTGTTACAGTCTGACAAATGGCAAATCCACCATTGATTTTGCCTTGCAGAAATAAATAATTGGCTTTTGTACTGAGTTTTTTGCACAGTAAGACTGGTCTGTGCATAACCGATTTGCTTATTCAGAAACCTTTGCTTTCAAATATACTTTCGGAAGATTTATCAGGGAAGAGGAATCCTTCAAAACAGCAGAAGCTAAAACAAAGCCCAGCTCTACAGATGAACAATTATTTTCTTATGAGTTGTGCTGGATTTTCTTAGCACACCTCTAGCAGCACTGTATTACTTGTGATGCTGTATGGGTCTGTTTATTTTGATCGGATGAACTGATTTATGGGGTTTATCTGAAGTTTATCTAAATTGTCAATTAGCTGAAGATCTATTTTGCAGCCTGAGCAGTGGGTTAGAGTGGTGTAAGCGTTTGCTTCTGCTTTTCAGGGAGTGACACCCCGGGGTGCCTGGGCTGGGCAGGGAAGAGCTGTGCAGGTGGCTAACACGGGGATCACTGTTTGCTGGGACCTGGCCGCTGTTCCCGATGCTTCTGGCTTTTTTCCTGTTGGCTGAGTAGTGAGGATGCGTGTGAGACACACAAGTGTTCAGTCCAGGTGGGTGATTTGTGGGCTTTCAGAGTCAGCCACGCAGCCACAGGCAGATGCTTCCCTCCCCTCGCTCCCGCATGTGGGGAAAACCTCCTGGCAGGAGGAGGGAAGAAGGTGGGGGAGCTGCTGACTTCAGTCGCAGGTTGCTTTTTTTCCTCTTGATGCTCTCTAGGAGTGGGCGAGCTGTGACTGTCCAGAAGCTAAAGCTGCGGCAAGGAAGGGCCTTGGGTTTGTTTCTGTGTAGGCAGAGGAGCAAAGCCAGGCTTTTAACACAGAGTGGAATCAGAGGTTTCCTCCTATCCCTTGTGCAAGCTGGATTAAATGGTGAAAGCATTTTTACTCCCTCCATCTCTTCATTTAAAATCATTTCCCTGATTGAAGGGAACGTGCAGGCTGGAGTGCTGGACTGCGAGGAGAACTGCAGCGCAGAGGGCGGCTGCTGACAGCAGAGATGTGGCCTGGTGCTTTCCTGGCCGTGCAGAGCAGCCCTGGGGACAGGGCTGGAGGCTGGGCTGTGCGTCCCAGCGGCGAGGTGCTGGCCCTCACCCAAAGCCAAGCGTGCAGGCATCCCACGAGGAGTCCCATCGGGAAATGTGCCGCTCTGCAGGCTCTGGAGTGCAAGGAAAGCCTCTTCAGAGATAGCAGGGTGACACAGGCATGTGGTTGCCCTGACCCAATACTCCTAGGTCAGCCCAGAGGCTTTCCAAGTGCAAACTTTGCATGAGCGTTGTGCAGACAGGAAGCCCTCTGTGGGCTTCCCACGAATCCATTTCAAAGGACAGGATCATTGCTGAGCCAGGGCAGGGCTGCAGCTGGCTTTCTAGCTGGAAGCTTGGTTTTGGAGGCTTTAGGGGAGTAGAGAGGTCTAGCAGAGGGGAGGCTTTGTGGGGCCACGTGCAGTACGTACCGGACAAACCCTGCAGCCCTTCCCTTGCTGCTGTGAGCCACCCCCAGTGCCTGCATCCTGGCTCTGAAAGAGATTTGTGCTTTGGGATTGAAGCGTTTAAATATAGTTTTAATAGAAGCTTTTAAAGCTGATCCCACCATTTCATTACTGTTTTGAGTGAGTGACACTTCTGTCAATTTGTTTCAGACAATCCTACAGAAAAGGCAGGAGAAGGGGGGAAGATTACACCTGGGTGGAGGAGGAGGAGGTGAACAGCGGGCTGTGGGGAGGATCATGTTAGACTTGGATCTTCTCTTTCTGTGACATTGAGTGCCCAGAGTGTCCCCCGTGACTGGCGCATGACCTAGGGTGAAGCCTCCCATCCAGATCTTTTTCTAGTTTCCTGATTGATATAAAAGATTGCTTGAGCTTGGCTGTTGTGCTTCTGCAAGGGACTCGGGAGGTTGTCTGTCTTTGCAGGAGAGTTGAGCTCTAGTGTGTTTAACTGAGCGTCATCGGGCAGCTTCGAGCCAGGCTCGACCTTTGCTCCATGCTCCTCAGCAAGGGTGCTGTGCGTGTTCCCAGGCGATGCTGGATGGGGCTTTTTGAACTCACTCACCCCCACCCTTCCTCAGGTAAATTAAATGTAGCTAGCGTGAAAACAGGGCAATGCAAACATCACCTGGCTTGCAGAGACTTTTATGCACAGCCTGCTTTGCATGTTAAGAACCAAAGGCTGCAATGTTTCAGATTTAAACCTACACTGAAATTCACTGGATGCAGTCTAGCATGCTGTGACTAAAACGAAGTTCTTCCCCGCTGTCCCCAGAAACTGGGCAGAGGGATGAGGTGATGCATCCTGCAGCACTGCATCTTCAGAGGCGATTAAGGGGTGACAGCCATGTGCTGCTGAGGGTCATTTTCTGCTCTGGATTGTGCTGGCAAGAATGAAATCTGTTTTAAATTGAGACTGAAATTAGCATCCAGGAAAGAGCAATTTTATTCAACAGTTTTAGCTTTGTATTGCTATTTTATGTTCTGTAGGCCTTTTGCAAAGGCAAAGCTGATTCCTGCATGCTGGTACTCATTAGGTGTTGTTGATTTGCAACTCAATATAGCTTTTACACATGGTGGGCAGCAAGGTTAACACCCGTTTGCACACAGGCTGCAACTGTGGGGGGCCAGGGGCGACCCTGGAGCCAGACTTGCTTTTAAATTCTACCTTTGTTGTTGACTACGTTGCAAATAACTGAAGAGTGTGGAAGTCACCAGCCATGGCTTGACTTCCAGGCCATTCTGTGGCGCTCTCTAGGGCCCTACAGGGCAACAGAGAGACTACTGCGGAGCCCTAAATGGCTGTGGATTTGTTGTTATGCACATTGGGCTTGGATACATACCAGAAGCTCTTGTACCCTATAAATAAGAGCTGAAGAGGTCGAAAGTTTGACCCTTTACCCTTGGTTTGTTAAGAAGGTGTACTTCTCCCTTTATTGTAAGCTCCTGTTGACTGTTGGTCTAGCTACAGAAGAAGTTCTCTAGCTGTGTCACTTGTTCCACATCAGATGAAATCTCATCTTTATCACTTTCGTATCTAGCTCGATGCTTGGGTTTGCCTTTCCTTTTGATTGTTTGCACCTTGTTTACACCCTGCCAGTGTTTTGCCTTTGCTTTCTTTTACTTTGGAAGAAGCCAGAGATAGGTGTCTTGGTTATGTTTGTGTTGAGTGAACATTATTATTCGGTTTACCTCTGTGTGTGTTTTGTTTTAGGTATTTCATGGAGAGATTTCTTCATGCCATGTGCTGTCTGTGAGTGCTAGCACCGCAGCTCTCTGCAGTGCCATCTGAGACCATACCAGCTGGACGCAGCGATGGGGGACTCTCCAACAAATGCCGTGGATGGAGGCATAGACATGTGCTGCAAAGACACGCAGACTGAACTGGCAAAGCGAGTAGCAGCCATAGATGTGGCTGTTGGCCCAGACAGAAGTGACCAAAATGGTGAAGACAACACTGAAGAAAATGACGCAGTCTTTTCTGATAACATAAAAGACATCCAAAGAAATGGAGTCAACAGTGATGTGGGAATGAATGAATTTCTGCCTTCCCAACGGCCAGAAGATGCTCCCTGGAGGCATGTTCCCAAGAGACCTCTCACTAGACCCGTCCTATCAAGTAGGAAGTTGTCTCTTCAGGAAAGATCATCAGGAGGTTATTTGGCTTCTAGCAATACTCCAGGTTATGGCCCTTATGCCACAGGGCCATCGCCACGTATCATGAGGAGACCAACGATAGAGTCCAATCGGGTCTCCATATCAGATTCCGAGGTAGGCATGTTCTCTCCTATAATTGTGGTGTTGAGGTAAGGTAGGCCTTTCTTGACTGGTAATGGGAGTCTTTAGTCTTTTGGAGTAGTAGACCTGAAAGCACTGGTTTTTTTTTCTGAGGGGGGGGCGGGAAATTCCCTGAAACCAAGGATCATATTAGCTTGGAATAGCTGAATGCCTTTGCATCCATCCCCTAGACCTCTGCTGGGTGTAGCCCTGGTCCTGACATTGGCTTCTTCAGCCCTTACCTGCCTGGGATCGTAGCTTTGAGGGGCCAGGACCCCTGCTGTGTAGTGGTAGCGTGCAGAAGGCCTGTCAGGCTGTTCAGAAAGGGCTGTGACCAAATGGCTTTGCTCTCGTGACCCTGTTGTATGTGCCCTGAGGGAGTTTATCAGTCACAGCAGCCTTGCTGCTGGTATTTTATGGATTTAAGCTTCTGGAGATTATGTATCTCCTATTGTGTTTTGTCATTATTGAAGGCATGATTTAATTTTATAAAGAGCTTAAATGCTCTGGTGTTTCCTACTCCTGTCAGGATTTTCCTTTGTCTGTACGGGTTTGTAACAGCAGTGGTAACTGAGGGCTGTGACCCCCTCTGTCCTTCAGAGGAGTGGCTCAGGGTGGCTGCAGTTGTTCTTGCTTATCTGTCTTGTGGCTGCTCTCCTGGTACCAGACCTGGACTTAGACCGGTCCCAGAGGTGTAACACGCTGCTGGTGGTTAAGAATAGTGATAGAAGTGGCTGCTGGTTGCAATTCCCTGTGTTGTGCCAGGTGGGGAAACCGATCCCCTTCTATTGTCCCTGGGAAGGACGAGGAGGAAGGCTTCTGCAGGTTTTCTTTCCAGCCTTTCTTTCCCACTGGCATGTGTGCCGTGATGTACTGTTACGGGGAGCAGAGAGAGGGGCTGCTCGGACCACGCTGCCTGGTGTTGTGCTGAAGATGCCGAGCCTGCAGCAGTGCCTGTGAGAAAGGAGCAGGCAGATCAAACTGAGACTTTAGCAGGACTTTCTCTGAAAGCCAGGCGTGGTGGAGGTGGTATGAATGGGTGGTTCTTGATGCCAAATATTTTGTAAAATGCTACTGGCTGGGGAGGGGTTTTAGGTAGGGAATGTGCTGTCTGGAGTGCTGGAGAGGGAACGTCATCTCTGCGGGGCTGGCAGCTGGTTTGGGAAGAAACATAGACTCACACCTGCATTATCCCCCAAGCCCAGGCTGTGTGTTTCCTGAGTTTTTTGTCTGCTATTTGTGGAGGAAAAACCCCAAGTTTTCCCTGCCTCACCATTTCTCTCTAGGTGCTCACTCAGTGAATTCACCTCTGTTGCTGTGTCCAGGCCCTGAAGCGGGACAGAGACAGCAGCTGGGGGCTCAGGAGCAGTGCCTGTCTGACTCTTCCTCACCCAGTCGATGGGGAATGTGCTGCTGAACGTGGCTCTGCCAGTGTCACTGTGACAGTATGTTGGTCTTGGGCACTGTGGTGCTCCCAGCTGCGATGCCTAAATCCCACCATAGTCCCACCCTGTGTCACGAGGGACTGAAATCACTGGAGTTTAGACTTTTGCCAGTGTGGGTCCAAGTGACCTGGAGCTTATCATCTGTGTGACTTACTGTTTCCCTCCTGAAAGTGGGTGTTTTGCCCTACAGGTCTGAGAGGATGAGTGCTGTGGAGGAACAAATCAGCTGTTGTTCTCTGGGAAGTTGTACAAGTCACGTTAGCTGTGAGATGGGTTGTGGCATCCCCGGCCGATAAGGGGATATCCTCAGAAGCTGCGCTGCAGAGCTGCTTTGATGGCAGCCGTATGCTTTAATAAGGGATGCGGAGCTGGTTCTTGGAAATGGACGTGACTTGTGTGCCAGCTCTCCCATCCTGCAGCACTTCGGCTGTGCCAGGAGTGAGGCTTGTCTGAAATCTGTTTCAAAGTAACTGCAGTCAAGAGTGACTAGCACATTCCCATCTGCAAGCAAATTCAAAATACTCTGTCTTCTCCCACAGCATCTGTATCCTGGGGAGCAATAGTTACTGCCTTGGGGTAGGAAATGCTTAGTTTGAAATGCAGATGCAGAGCCCTGCATTTCCCTGCTCCTGCAGCCGTTCTTCACCCGGTACCTTGTTTTTAATGGTTGTTTTGATATTACTGTTGAGAGCCCTGCTCCGGTGCAGCGCAGATGCTTAACAAAGCAATGCTCATTGGAAACCATCACTTTTATTAATGGAGAATCGCTGCAGTAGGAGGGGGAAGGGAGCCCAGGCAAGAGCTGTGTGTGTTCAGAGGTGGGTGCTTGCCGTTGCAGCAGTGCTCTCGGGGGCTGTGCTTCGTCTTTCCAGCTTGTAAGGACAGTATCTGTATCCTGTAAGGAATAGGAAAAGGACTAGGAAGATGCATGCTTGTTTGTAGGATAAAGTTTGAGGCTGGCCGCTGAATAACAAGAAAGAAATGTTAGGTGTGTGACAGCAAGGCTCTAGAGTCCTGCTAAGTGGTTGTTGCAGGGTCATTGTGTTTGTGGCTGAGAGGCACTGATATAGTCCAAATCCAAGCTATACAGCTAACCAAGATACAGCAAGGAATTAAGAACAGAAGTGGAGAGCAGATCTTCTCTTGTTACATGCGCTTGCTCGGTACGTTTGTTCTAAGTAATTAGCAGAGCTTGCATGTGGGCAGGGAAGACTGAGCAGAGCCACGAGGAAAGGACAGGGCTTCTAAGATTTACAGGGGACTCTGTGTTCAGTCTTTTGGTCCTATGGGTGATAAAATAACCCTGTGATGAGAAATACAATCATGATGTACTTAGCAGCAGCTGCTGTTGTGTTTTCTGTTGATTGTTTTGATACACAGACCCTCAGTGAGCAGGGAGGCTGGTAGGTCACTCTGACAAGATCCAGCTCACCAGTCACGGCATCGCCCCTAGTCTCCATGCAAGTGACTCTTTGACACGTCTTGTTCTAGGCAAGCTGCACATTTATACTCGAGTCCATGTCTCTCACCTGCTTAAAGCCATTTTGCAGTTGCTCCTTTATCCTTGCGTTGAGTATCTGGCACCCTCAGTCAGTGCCTTTCAGGTGGCAGGACATCCATCCGTCCAGCTCGCGGCTGCTACCCGAGTGAGTTACAGTCTGTGCAAAAATGAAGATAAAGTTCATGAGCATTCGGGCTTTATCAGTGGCACTTATGCAGGCGCCGTCCATCAGGAGCAGAGCTGGATGACACAGCTGCATATCAAAATTCCCTGCGTTATGCCAATAGCTGTCTAAGATTGAATCTGCTTTCCCTCTCCAGTGATAGTAGTGGCTGGAGTGAAGTGGTGGCTCACTGCCTTGCTGTCAGGTTCTGTGTCCTTAACTGATCTGGAGACATAATGGGGAGATGTGCTATGGGGAGATGGAGTATGACAATATGCCAGAGGTGAATTTTCTGTTTTTCTCTGCTGAGTTGTGGAAGAACCATGTGTTCAGTTAAAGAGATGCTGATGAGCTTTTTAATGCTGGTTTAATACTTGCTCATAGACTGGGAAGAGGAAAACTTACATTCAGGATCAGAGGGCGCAGAGCTGAAGCTGAGCCTGTGATGCTGCAGGAGGATTCTCCCAGTGCTGCAAGTGGCCAGTAAACTGGGCCATCCTGTCCCTGGGACCGGTACTGCAAACGCCTGCCTTCTGAGTGGGGTTTCTTGGGTTTGTTATTTAGGAAGATGGTGGCTCCTGGTCTGGCAGGGCTGCAGCAGAGCCAGGGCTTGTTGAGCACAGAGACAGTTCCCAATCAACCGAGGACAGCCACCGATTAGCTAATGGCCCTGGGACAACGAGTTGGCAGCTGCTGGTGTCTTGCAGTTTTAACTCTGCAAGAGAAGTAATCTATTCTGCTCTCCTGACAGCATTACTGTGTGCTTAATTAACCTGATATGTCATCTCTCTATCTAAATTGATCTGTAATTTTAAAAATTTTCTGCTTTTTCCCCTCCTTTCTTAGATTATTCACAGACTATGGCCTGGAAGGTCCATTCAGTGCTGCCTTCTCTGCTAGGAATGCCTGCTAGACTGGTGGGATTTCTGCTGCTTTTGCTGCCCATCAGTGCTTCGCTCTAGCAAAGGAATGGCTTTGCCTTTAGCTGTGGCACCGAAGTCATTCAGCTGAAGCAGTTAAGGGTACATAAATCTGCAGAGCTGAGGCACAGGCCCCAGAGTTTAGCTTGCTGGCCCACATTGCCTCTGTTGATGTGACATTCCCAGCCCCTGCTTGGTGCTGGCAGCATGGCGAGACCGGAGGGTTTTCCTGGGGCTGCTAAAAGCAATTTCTGCTTTGCTGCACGGATGATGGCCCAGTGCTTATATGTACCGGGGCAAGACTCTCCGTGAACATGTTGTACAGGCTGATGGGTGTCTTGTCGCTGTGTTTGACAGAGCTTGTCCCACCTAAAATGGCAGGGCTTGTATCTGTGAAAGGGCAGAGGTGCTGCTTGTTGGAAAGTGGCAAATGAACATGCAATGCTGCTGGTTTTTATTCTGCCATCGCAAACCAACCTTTTTAAGTAGCCAAAAGTCTTACTTGGAGAGTGGCTAGAAGAAGAATAAAAGATGTCTTTTTCCAGGCTTTCTCCTCGGACTTGCCAGCATGGTTAATTGCTTTGTACTTTCTCTTCTCCAGTCTCTTCTGGCTGAATCATCCTTTCTCTTTCACATGTTCCCTGCCTCTCCCTGCATCCACCCACTCCCTGGCATCCCAGTTCTTCCAGCCTCGGGCGGCCCCGCGCATCATGGTGGTGGGCTGGGGCCATGTGTGCTTTAGCAGGAGTGGAGAGGATGAGTCGGGCCAGCATGTTCTCCCTCCTCGGTGCTGCTGCTGGCCAAAGCATGCAGAGAGGAGGACAAGCTGACAAAGAGAATTTTGCTACACTTGATGTCTGCAGCTTATCCCAGAGGCATAGAAAATAAATTGCTTCTTTGTCCTTGCTTTCCTTGGCTTTCCACATCTTTATCATAGGCCTCCTGCTTATTTGGTCAACTGGTTTGAAGCAACTGGTGTCAAGAGCTGTGAAAGGCAGTGCTTCGGTGCTGGGCTGATCCAGGTCTCATGCTCCTCCAGTCTCTGGGAGCTGCCTGGTTTTCTTCATAAGATTGTGATTTCCTTGCTGTGCACAAAGGTAAACCTGAGTGGGACCAGGGCAGTGGTGGGGACTGAGCTCCTACGCAGTGAGGGCTGGAGAGCTTCCCCTTCCAGCCACGTGAGTTCTCCAAACTAATTTCTTGTAGAGGTCTTACTGTGGTGCTCAAACTCTAGTGCTGTCTTGAAAAGATCAAAGATACTTGGAAAATATTTCTTCAAAGAAGAATCCCCCACAGGCATCGTTAATTTATTTTCCTTGGATTAGTTAACCTTTATTTAAAGTTATATTTCCACCTTGTCTAAGGGCAAGGTTTGAGAGAAGGAGAAAGCCTAAAGCTGCAGTTGCAGAGGGGCTGGAAAGGGGCTGCCTTCGTCCCACTGGTCCCAGGTCCCTGTTATTCTTCTAGCCACTCTCCCAGTGATACCCCAGGGACTTGGCAGGTGCCTGAACTCCTGCATCCAGCTTTGGGGTCTCGGGTGGGTGAGCCCAGCCAGCAATGCTGAGCCTCGCTGTTGCACTTTCTGCCCAGCCGTGGCCAGTGCTCCTGCCAGCAGCCAGTTGTGGTGCTGGGCTTCCAGTTCTGCACTTGTTTTTGGATGTTGTTTAAAAATCACTTTATTTTTCTTAACTCCATGAGCTCTGGGCTTCCTGTGTGTCCTTCTCTGTCCCTGAACAACTTTCTAATTCGTATTCATTGCTGCCCCCTATACACCTTTTCTGGCTTTTATTGTCATGTTGTCTGTTTTTAGAACAGCTTTCACTTCCCCTTCTACATGGGATGAGTTTAAACCAGTGTTGTCTTTGTTATTGGCTTTTAGTCCCTAATTTTCTTTTCCATGCTTCTCTTTAAAGTGTATCTCTGAATTGCTGAAACTCATAATTCTTTTCAGACTGGTGAATTTGGGTTCTTTTAGGGGGCAAAATTCTCCGTTAGGCATGTGTGTAGGCTGTCTGATTGTTTTCAGAAATGTCTTACTTGGGAAACCAGCTCTGGCTCATCCTTCCCATCCCTATGTACCCCTCAGACAGCAAAGGCTCAATTCTCAGTTTCTCAGGGTCTCTGTCACCCAGCGGTTGCAACGGTGGATTTATGGAATTGGGCCTGGACTCTGGACTTCACTCTGCTTTATGATTTTTGGTCAATTTTTATTTTCTGTAGCATTGATTCCCCCCGCCTTGAGTAATACCTTGGACATGTTAACAAATGGGGCATCTTGTTTTTTAAGGTGTAACAATTATTGCATGCTTGGACAGACACAGCAGACTAATTTGCTGACAGCTTTTCATGAAAGGATTTCATTAAGGTTCTTGCTCTGTTCGTGTTTATCAGCAGTTGCAAATGCATTGGTATGATGAAATCAACAGCATTGTACAATCTTATCTTTAAGAAACACTTGGTCCAAAGATAGGTGTTTTGCTCTGATAGAGGAATAAGTACAATTATCCCACTTCCTGCAGGAGAACAAATAATAACATAATAACAGCCCTACCAGTCTGCAGCGACACATGGCAGGAGTCACTCGAGCTGTGAATTGTGGTCTTTCTGCAAGGAAAATAAAAGGTAGAAAGCACCTATAATCTGGTTTGATTTTTGCTACGTTCAGCTCAAGTGCTCAAAGTGCTGCAGAAGCTGAGATGATAGTGCTTCTCACCGGTAATTATCTGGGTGGAGAGTGATGTAGGTTTTGGATCGGGCGGGGGTGTGGTGATAGCCAGTGTAAACTCTTGGAGGCTGTGCTGTGGACCCTGTCATCACCTTTCCCTGGGACCCTCTCTGGGTGTTCCCATTCCAGTATTTATTCATCCCTTTCAAAAAATCACCCCCCCAAAGGCAAGTGTCCTGGCATTGCTCACAAGCTCTATTTAGCAGCAGTGAAAGACCAGAGATGCTTCAGGTGATCAGTCTGGTGTAGGGTAAGAGTGGTAATTTCTAGCCAAAGGTAAGAGTGATGGTGGCAGGGTGACGGTCAGAGTCCAAGGAATTGGTGCATCTGACCCGGGGACAAAGCATGATCCTTCTTCAGTTGCACTAAATGCTTTGTGAGGGGGTTTGCCCAGCTGGATGAACTACGTCCCGCACAAAGGACTCCCCTCTTTCAGGAGGGAGGGGAAAAAATGCCACCATGGCTCCTTCAACAGTGTGTTGGCAAGAAGCAGCAGCAACTTGGTGCTTTAGAGATGCCACCTTGACTTGAAACAAGGTACTGAGTGCAGACCAAAGAGTCTATGGCTACACGTAAAAGGCTGTGTTACATCATGCAAGTGATCCCTACTCAAGGGAGGAGGCCTGGTAACAGGACCTGGTCGTTGCAAGCTTGCTGGTTTGAAGAGCAGGAGATGCTGAGGTGGTTGGAGGCTTTCTCAGAGGGGTGGTCAGTTTTCCTGCCTGTCTCAGCTGCTCTGGTGAGCTTTTCCCCATCTCTGCAGGACTGCAGTTTTGCACAGGACGAGGCAAGGGGCGCGAAGCTGAGCACGGGGAAAGCCAGGGCAGGAGACATCAACAGAAAGCTGTTCCTGCTTAATTTGTGAAAATCACTGTGATGCAAAGCACAGCCTCGTGCTGGGAAGTGAATCTGCTGACACAGTGTTTGCAGAAGAATTTGTCCTCCACGTGTGTGTACCCTGGGTTCCTGGGTGCTGCCCCCTCCTTTGGGGAGAGGAGTCCATCCTACAAAGTTCAATGGGATTTTTCTTTTCCATATGTTTCGGTGGTCTTATGCTTTGCATCTTGGCTTTTGCTGGTTTGTGCTCTCTCCTCTCTTGTTGCTTCTCATTCTGATGGATTGGGTTTTGCCTTTGGAAGGACATGTGCTTTGCTAGCAGCAGAGTTAATACACGTCTATGGTCCCATTACTCACAGTTGGCTCTTCCTGCCTGTCAAGGTGCTGGAAAAAATCTTCCTTCACTGGAAAGAAGATCAAGATTTAAGTCGTTCCTTGTATTAGTGACAAGCCACTGCTTGCAAGCTTAAAAAGTCATCAGTTCTCCATTCCTTTATTCTCCTTCACTGTGACGATTGCTTGTGTTAGGAGTGTTTTCTGGTTGGTGATGAGGAATAGTCAAAATCATCATCTACCGTAACTGTGCTCTAATGCATCCCAACAGGCAGAGGAGTTTTCAGTGGGGAATACTGCACAGGGCCGGGGCTGTAACAGCCCCTCTTCTTACAAACAGACTGAAGGAATCTGGCACCACTTTGCTGTCCTGGCGCTGCTTCTGTAGATTGCAGGGCTATTTTGAGGTTTATGGAATGACTAATCTACCTGCCTGTGTGTTTGATATCAGCTTTGTTACCAAAGAAGTACCTGGTGCAGAGGTTGGAAGTGAATTTCCAGCCTGCTTTGGTGCTTGGTTGTCTCGGGGAAATACTGTGTTCAGAAATGCTGCCTGGGGAAGGGTATCCATCTAAAGCTCAGCCCACACCATGTGCTGTGGTTGGCTCCCCCCTTCCTTCACCCCCCCGAGTTTGGGGCTCTCCCCTCCCCTGCAATGCACTGAAGTGCTGTCTGTTAAGTCAGGACCGAGGCAAAAGCCACTGCATCCCACCCTCTGCAGTGCCGGTGCTGCAGAGATCCCCACGAGAGCCGTCTGACTCTTTGCCAGGAGCTTTGTGTGGCAGCAAGGTGCACGCTGTCCTGCTGCAGACCCCGTTGCAGTGGCCAAGCTGGGCAGGTCCCCTGGGTGCTCCTGGGCTGCCGCAGTGAGAGCTCGGTGCGGGCAGTGCATGGTGCTCACCCTGTGCTCCTGGTCTTGAGCCACCTGGGATTCTGCAGCATCTGCGATGTTGTTCTTGTAATTAATGAGGGTGCAGGGGGTCAGCTCCAAGTGAAATGAAGCTGTGGAGGTTTTGCTGCTCCTGTGGAAGTGTTTTCCTTTAGGTGGTACGGTACTGAAGGAAGGGTGGATTTAACATCAGATGACTGCATGGTGCTCCTGTTCCACCTTGCTTTCCAGCGGTCGATGCCTGGGGCCACCATCACTCCCTGCGCTGCTCCTGGTCGGCTGAGTAACTCGGCACCCCATCATTACACCCTTGTCACGTCTTGCGGGGGGTCTGCGTCCGCCACCCTCCCACCCCTTGGGGTTTCAGTGCTGGATAGCTTGCAAACAGAGATCAGACTTGCTTAGGGGTGATTTATTTTAGGCAATACTGTATCAGCTTAGGGGAATGCATTAGTGTTTGTGTTGCATAGCCAAGGAGCTTGGCTCCATGTGCTCTCCTCGAAGACCAGCCTGTGGTTCAGGTGAGGGGTCCTCCGGGTGCAGCCCCAGCCTTCACACATGGCCTGCAGAGGGTCCCTGTCTTTGCCAGGCTGCTGTTGGGATGGCTACGGGCTCACACTGTGACCTTGGGGCTGGCATGGGTGCCTGCGTGCTGGGAGCCGCCAGCTCACGAGAGCCCTGTGAAGCTGGGACTGGGTGTTTTCTGCTTGGTGTTAAGCACAGTCTGATGTAGATGGTTAATGTAAAGAAGACAGAGGCTGCTGTCAGGCTCTCCAGGCCGAACCTGGAGCGATGCTGGGGGCTCAGGGTGGAGGGGCCTCTGGCATTACACCAGCACAACCAGAGGCAGAATTCAGCCCATGATTGCTTTCTCCTGGGCCGTCAAAAAAAAAAAAAAAATGCAGTGCTTATAGCTTAACATATACCAGTTTAAATAAGATTTAGTCTTTCATTATTCAGCACTCTGCCTCTACTTGATACTGATTCAAACTCAGTCGTTTCCTTTTACTAGTACTCTAATTATGTTCTCATTTTGATCTGCAGGACTGCGTGCAATTGAACCAGTACAAGCTGCAGAGTGAAATAGGCAAGGTACGTTACTGGAGCTTGTGCTTGTCACAAGCAACCTGCACGCACACACACAAGTACGGGTGGAAACTGGCCAAGATTCCTTGCAATTTGTTTGTTTTGGGTTTTTTGTTTGTTTTTTTTGCCTTGTTTGAGCAAGGTTTGTTCAAGGTCAAAGTGTAGCTACTTCCTCTAAAATCTAAATTTATTTTCCTTCCCTCTGAAGGTGGTTAAGCTGGCTCCCTTCCAGGGTGTTTGCTTGCCAAATGTAACACTGAGAGCCTTTGATGCATTAATACAGCCCAACAAGGAAATAAAACCAAAAAAAGATCAGGGCAGTTGTTTGGTCCCCATCAGGACTAGTTTAAGTTTTTTATGTCCATGAATGAAATGCTAGTCTAATTCTAGTCCACATTTAAAAGCTGCAGAATGATTCAGAAGAGATTCCTCCGAAGTTATTTAGAGGTCTGGGCTAGTGAGCAGTTCAGACACTTGCACATTTGGACATCTGCCACCATTGCAGATGGGTCCACGAGTGACAGTGCTGTCTGGAAGCTGTACCTACCTTTGCAATGGGAACACTGCAGTCAGAAGGGACTGTACCCTGAGCTGCAGAGACCTTCACCGAAAACTTCATTAGCCCAAACTCCTCTCCAAAGCGAGAGGCCCTAGGCTGTCGGAGGAGGCACTTTTCCTGTGCGCCCAGTGGGCTATCTGCTTGGCTGCTGGCAGTCAGGGTGTGAGGCTGGAGATACCACTGCTGGTGTCATGTGAAACACACACAGCTCCAGACCCACTTACGGTGTGTAATTGGCCTAGGAATGATTGGAGGAGAGTGTGAGGCCTTCTCTGGGGTGGATTTGCCCCTGCCTCATCCTTCCCTGCAGGCCACAGCGAGCAGATCAGCACCCTGAGGTTGGTGGGGGGTCTGCTGGACCTGCTGTACTTCTGGATCAGCCAGACGGCTTGTCGGTCTCTTCTGAGACCTGGACCTTCGTTCCAGCTCTCAGTGATGTCAAGAGAAATGTTTTGAAGGCTGTAGTGTTCATTCCACTCATTTAATCAACAGGTATCTGTCAGGGATGATACCTAGCCATGGTGTCATGTCTCACTTGCATAAAATGTATAGTATTGACACGGAACAGTGAAAAAACGATGGTTTGGAGGGAGTTTGGCTTCAGGTTGTCAGTGGAGCTGTGGGTACAGCGGTGATCCAGGTCTGCATCTGCCTGGGCAACAGGTGGTTGGAGGAAAGTAGGCAGCCGGTCCTCACTGAAGTACATTTGCTGTCAAGAGATGGAGAGGCTACCTGCTAAAAATGGTCTTGCATAGAAGTACAGGAAAGGTGTTCATGCAGAATTTCCAAACTTGCACAAAAAAAATCTGCTTGAAAATTATTTTCTCTGCTCCCCACCCATGTTTGAGTTAAGACTGACACAGTGGCTTTGCCTCAGGGCAGGAGGCCATGGGCTGACACTCAGCTCTTCCGAACATTGTCAAGCCTCAGATGCCCCGTGGCTGCAACAGAGCTGCCAAAATGTACGACCTTGCTGCGGGGTCACATCACCTGCGGGCTTTGCTCGAGGTTAGGAGCCTTGAAGGGCTGCTTTTCCCCATGTGCAAGGCCATGGTCTACCAGCCTTGAGCAGCAAGGAGACAAAGTGAAGCTGCTGAACTGACTGTGCAACTTGTGTTTATTTTTAGGGTTCCTATGGTGTTGTGAAACTGGCCTACAATGAGAACGATGACAAGTATTATGTAAGTGTCTCGCTCCTCCACTCCTCGCTGCTATTGCTGCTCCTTGTTTCATTTTGCACCCCTGAGATCTAGGTCCCCCCTGCCTTGCTGCTTTTAGCATATGCATTTCTGATTCAGGTGGCATGCAAGGAATCGAGCCTCTCCACTGGGCATGGAGCAACACACTGCTGCCTGCACGCCTGCTCGCGTGCAGTGCCGAGCGGGAGGGAAATCGGGTGGGCTGCCTTACATAACAGGCGGGGATCTCGGAGGCAGGCTGCAGAAGTGTGTGGCTGATTTGTCTTGACATTTTCTAGCTATGAAGCAGGTCACCTGAAATTAGAGGCGTGTGGGTGGTGGCATTCAGCACCTGCTGTGCATTGGAAGACTGGCCTGGAATGAGCAGGCGTGTTTTGTAAGGCAATGGGGGCGTTGATCAGAAGGATGCTGGACAGCATGGCCCAGCTGAGCAGGGCCTGGCTCCCTTGCATCCCTACCCCCTTGCAGGATGCCTCGCTGTACACCGAACGGGACATTGCTGTCAGGTCGTGAGGTGTAGGATGTGCAGCAGAAGATGAGTCTGGGCTTTTAAATCCTTTGCTGAGCTGAAGCCAGAGTTGGAGGATTTCAGATTCAAAAAGGCAGCTTATGCTGAAGGCTCCTTGTCTGTCCCTCCCCTGTCAGAGGCAGGCAAATCCTAACTGTCCCAGCTGGGATTCCTGCAAAATCTACTTGTGGAGATGTGCTCATGTCCCTGGGCTTGCTCTATGGCAAGTTTTGCTCATGCTGAAAGCAGGAGCTGGGCAGCTGGCGAAAGGAAAACCGCCTTGCTGTGTGTGGCTGTGCCTGAAGGCTTGTGGAAACAGTTTTGAGCAGTTTCTGGTGGATGCCAGGGCCGATACCTGCCGAGCAGAGCTGGGTGGTTATAGTGCTGTTGAACCTGAACCCAGCTGTGCTCGATGCAGCTGTGCCAGTCTGGCCCTGCACTTCAGCTGCTGCTCCATACCATGTTTGGTGAGAGGAGTCTTGCTTTTGCTGCCACGATGGAGTGTCCTCACATCGGGGAAAATGGGCCCATCAGAGCACCCGGCCATTCTCATGTGCTGCTGCCTGTCCCAGTGCACAGAGCTGTTGGCCTTGGCACAAATGGGAATAAGAATATGCCTTGGAGGTGTAAAGCGTGCTCATTCCCTGCTACTCCCCTACTGTTGGATTTATAGGTGACATACCAGGTTGGAGGCACCAGGTGGGAGTTGCGTGCCTGTTAGTCTTTGTTAGCCCTTCCGCGCTTCCATCATGCTTGAAATTGCATGAGAAGTGTCTTGAAATGAAGAATGGAAGAGATGAGACAAAAATCTGGACAAGGTGCCCTGGAACTGGCCAAGCAAAGGAACCGCAGTTCTTTCCATCCCCTGTGCTTTCCAAGCTGACTCACCCACTGCACCGGCGCAGTTGCTTTTTCCGATGGCTGCCTTTCTCCGCTGCCCTCTGAGTCTTCCCTCCTGTGCCCTGCAACAGGGCGATTTTGTTCTGCAGAGGGCAATGTGCCTTCCCTGATCTCTGTCCCACCAGCATAGGCAGCGCCAGGACCAGCGGCGCAAAGTGAGCAACACATCACATCGCATTTATTTACAACTGAAAATATTTTTCCTTCGAAAATCGTAAGCTTTGTTTTGGCACTATCCTTTTGTGCTGGGAAACCTGGCGCTGCACTGCAGGCTGCCCAGGGCAGGCAGGGCAGTTGTCACAGCTTGGCAGAGGAGAGGTGGGTTTAGGTTAGCATTGCTGATGGTGCTCTGGTCCATGTTTTGGCTGTAGATTAACGCTGTGGATGTAGATTTAACTGGTCAAATCAAAGCCAAAAGTGAAAGCCTGTGTCCAGGTTAGCCTGGTGCGTGTTGTTAATCCCCTCTTAATCTCCATTTCTTTTTCTAATCTAAGCCAACACTTTAAAGCTGCTGCAGCCCGAGGGTGGCTCCAATGCCTGGGCACTTCTGTTTCAGCCTCGCTCCCTGAAGAGGGATGGGGTGCGCAGACCCCCTTATTGCTGCCAGCGTTGCAGGACACGCTCTTTGGTTCACTCTGATCCTCCTGTTGTGAGGGCTGAGGCAAGGTCTGAACCGCATCTTGGCAGCAACTCCGGGGCTGTGAAGCTGATCCTGGGAGGCGTGTGGAGTGCTACAGTGGACGGAGAAGTGCGACCAGATCAAGAGCATCACAGTTTTCGCCTGCATTTTATCGCAGTGAATGTCAGCATATGGGAGAGGAAAGGGCAGATGGCTGCACTGCTGCCGAAAGGCTGTGATGCTGAAGTCTGTTTCATGTGCTCACTACCGTTTTGGCTGGGGCAGTGGGAGCTTTCCCCCTTCCCCAGCTGCAGTCACAAGCAGACAGGCTGTCACCCCTAATCCTTCCAGGTGCACGTGCTCTTGTTTTCCAGGAAGGCAAGCCACGATGGAGACACTTTTCCAAGATGCTAAAAAAGCACAGCAGCTGGCAGACCTTTTAGAGCTTCAGAAAAATACCAGCAAGATGCATAACTGGCTAATAGTTTCTTAGCTCCCCACACCTCCTGGTGCGTCTGACCCACGTGCTGTCCCAGCTCCGAGATGGCTTCTGTGCTGCTCTGCTTATCGCTCCCACCCGAGGCCACGTTGCAGCAATGCACCCTGACCCCCAGGGATACCTAATGCAACTGCCTGTTACCAGCAGTTAGTAGAAGCAATTGAACTTCTGACAGTTGGGGAGGGCCTTTTCTGTGTGTTTATTTTTCCTCAGATTTAGCTCCGGAGTGTTGTTTTTCTCTTAGTAGTAAAAAGCAGTAACAGATAATTGTAGCAAATCAGGCCTTGGTGAGCAGCCTGCAATAACCGATTCACATGTGCAATGTTTCAGCATGAGGCCAGGGTATTGCTGCCTGCTTTGTTTTCTTTAAGCTAGTGTGCTGCAATAAAAAGGAGCAAAACTTTAAAGAAAGCAAAAAAATTTGATTTTGGAATACAATTCAGTGTGTGACTCTGTATTCTTGCTGAGGCATGGGGCCCTTTGCTAGCTCTCTTTGTAAAGACAGAGTTCATAGGTACCAGGAGCTGTATCTAGCTCCTGTCAAAGCAAAAGGGAAGATTTCTGATGCTTTAATGAGTTTTGGATCTGGCTTAGAATTAGGAAAAACTCTCGAAAAAAAGCTGATCACCACATTTGGGAAAAATGTAGATGAGTTGTATTTACTTTGTGGTTTTTTTACCTTCCATGAAAGATGAGCAAGTGCTTCCAAGAGCTTTATCCTTCTTTGCTGTGAGCAACCGCAGTGCTGTGGAAGGCTGTGTGCTGGCTTACATCAGCAGATGCAGGGAACATATTAGACCGAGGAAACTGAACTTTCAGCACCAACTATGTGACCTGCTGCTGCTTCCACGGAGCAGACTCTGTTGGGATGCAGAGCTGGCTCCCAGAGCAGAGGCCCCTGCCACTGCGCTCGGTCCCTGCTGGTGCTGGGACACGTGAAGCTGCTACAGCAGCATTCACGGGGCTCTGCCAAGGAACCCTTCACAGCTGGAAAGGTTTCAGTGTCTCAGTTTGCTGGAGATGCTTTGACAGTGACTAGGGGAGAAAAAGAACAGCAGCCAAGCTCTGTGAAAAAGCAGCAGATAAAAAGCAAAGGCAAATGTGTCCAGGCAGAGATCTAGTCTGGAGTCATTGTGCTCATGGAATTTGATTCTGTGATGCCTTGGGTCATGTCTCCTTCTTATTTTCAATCTCTAAATCAGCTTGCAAGGAAAAGTGGTTATGATGGACATTTGTTACGCTACTTCTGGACAAAGCAATAGCATTGTATGTTGTCAGCGGGTTTCTCTTTTCTCTTTTTATTCTTTTTTAATCTGGTTTCCTAAGAAACAAGATTTGTGTGATTGTGCTCTCTGCCTCTGTTTGTACCTAACAACCTTTGCATGGAGGGCTGTTTTCTACTAACTCTCAATGATGAGGAGAAATTCCTTCCGAGTTTATGAAAAGAGACAGCTCAACAAAGTGCTGCTGCTGAGGAGAAAGTGGCCAGCAGCAAGCCTTGAACTTTCTAGCCCCTGGAGAATCCACTTTGGTTCCCATCCAGGCAGGAAGGGAAGGCACGGCTCCCATGTTACTCATCCTCTTGCTCACATAACAGCTACTGAACCAGTGCCAGCTGTGCTCCAGTGCGGTGAGGACCAGGGAAAATGATCTCTGGTTTACTTTAACACACCCTGTCCTGCTCAGCAGCGGGGTTGAGAGGAGCTGGGTCACCCAGGGTAAGAGCAGGAGCCTCTGGGAGATGGCTAGAGGCAGGCGAGCGTGGCTGCTCCGGGAAGGCATCCCAGCTTCGGTGCTACCAGCCCAGGGCATCACGGCATGGATGGGGCGCAGCCTGCCAATGTAGTTCTGCTGCTGACATGACAAATGGTGTCTGGAACAAAAGGTGACAAATGCAGGAGCAGGATTTTAGGGGCATGGCAGCTAAGCCTGTCTGGTTTAGGCTTTTCTCTTGGTGTGTAGTGCTCATCTCTCCTTGCAGAGATTCCTTCTTGGCCACTTTCTCTGAGGGATGTCATTGTTCAGACAGGACGGGTGAGGAAGGGCTGGAAAAGCTTTCTGGTCTGCTCAGCGCTGCCACAGGGCACTGTCATGCACTAGCAGAGGATTTAGGTGGGTAGTAGTGACCTTTGAGCAACATCCAGCTCCGCTGAAACCTGCATGTAGGGACTGTGCATAGGTCTTCTGCCCTTGCAGCACAAGTCTCTCTGTTATCAAATCAAATGATATCCTACATGCTGCGAGAGCATCACAAGGGACAGGTGATAGGTTCCCTTGGCTCAATTCATTTTATCACCTTTCCCTCCCCCAAATAATGGCCATTTTGCTGTTGTCATTACCAGCAGCAGGATGCAGGCTCAAGGTCTCGCTGTTGTGAAAGCTGCTCCAGGCATCCCTCTTCTTCATAAACCTGGGATCCCCTTTCCCTCAGGCATCCTCACAAAGTGGCTTCCCTGTGGCTTCCAGCTGCAAGGTTGCTAGGAATAGTGCAGTAAACTTAGATAATAAACGTACATCAAAGGAAAGCACACGGTCCCCGCTGCCTCTGAGGAAAATATCATGACCCGTGTCCATGTGTGAATAGTCGGAAGGAAGGTGGGTGCAGGGGCATGTGTGGAGGAAACCTCCTCCAGGCTCCCTCTTTTCCTGAGGAAGCTGAAGCAATGCTTGCCAGTGCAAAGGGAAAATCCCTCGGCTTGGCTCTGAGCTGGTTCTTTATCAGAAAGACATTATCTGGGTAATTAGCTCTGCCTGTGAGTACAAATGTCTTTGGCTCTTTCATGCATGTGAGCCCGGAAGGAGAGGTTTGCTGAAGCATCCCCGTGTTGCTCCTGTTATGTGCAGCTTCAGTTCAGCGAGGAAGCCTTGTCCTGCCAGCTCGTGCTGTAATTAATGTGGGGCTTCACTGCCATGTGTTCTCTTCTCTGCTCTTGTGATAATTTAAGTGGCTCTGGCCCGCTGCATGCTGAAGTTTGCTCTTCATCCCCCGTTTGCATTTGAAAGCACAGCGGGACAAGTCCTCTCTTCTGATCCAGCCCTGCTTGTGTAGTAGCAGATACCGGTGCTTTGAAGTTGGTATAAGCATGTCCTGGGGCTTCTTCCACAGCAACAGAGGTGTTTTACGGTCAGCTCACCTACGATACAGTAACCCCCACTCATCTCCCCATCACCCCTCATAGTATCCTTCAAGGAGTTTGGGTGACAGCAATAGCTCTTGTTCCTTCCATTTCTGTCCCTGAGAGCAATTCTTGTCTTTGCTATTGCTCTTCTCCAAGACTGCTCCCTCCAGCCTCTCCCCAGAGCCTGCCCTGGGAAGGCCTAGCCTGATGCAGGTGTGGCTGGTGGTGATGGTTCAGTTCCTCGGGCTGGGTTCCCCAAGCATTGATGCAACTTGGGAGCTTTCAGCAGCAAATTGCATCTTCTATTTCTTCTTTTTCTAAAGCTCCTTGCCAGAAGGCAGGGAGGACTCAAGGTAGGATTGGAGCAAGGGAAGCCACCTCCTTGCGGGCTGGCGATAGTTGAAAGAGAAATAAGTGTACCAATTCCTTTTATTTTTTTCCCATAAATTTTCATTATGGAGAGATAAAAGTAGGGAGTGTAGGAAGTCCTCCAGACTTGGTCCTGGCCATCCTTAGAGGGGGTTGCGCACATCTTGGATCCTCTTTCAGCAAACCATGAATCATTTGGCTGTCTGTATTGGAGACAGCACTGTGCTAAGTAGAAGATAAGCAATTCTGAGTCTGTCTCTCAACATTGTTGTTTCCAACAGTTGACTCAGGAGCTGTCAGGCAGAGTTGAGAACTACACAGTGTCTCTTCTCAATTACATGGGTGCAAATCCAGAGGATTTCACTGGATCAGTACCAAAAATAACAATCCTTTCAGCTGTGAACCTGGCTGCAGCAGGAGCACTGATGGGAGGTGGGGGTCCTGAGGTGTGCCGTGGCATCACTGCCAGGAAAAACAGCTCAGGAAGGAGCTCACTGAAATGGTTTTGGTGACCTGTTACTGGTGTACTTGTTAAAAATAGGTAGCGTGCAGAGCCCCTGCCTCTGTGGTATTAATGCAAAATTCTTAGGCATTTGACTGTGTCCTGCAGCAGTCCTTGGTTAATTATATTTTGCAGGGGTCCCTCCAGTGTGAATTACAGATTTGGATCTTAATTAATAGGAGTAACTACCTATTTTAGGGGAAGGATTGAGTGACCATCCAGGTCCTGCGTGCATAGGCTGTTTTCCTAAGCAAATTATACCGTGAGCTGGTTTCTCATGAAATATTTATCTGCTGAGCACTCAGGGCTGTTTGAGTGGCCCTCAAAAAGGTTATTAACGTACAGAGCAGATGGAGACGCAGAGACTGTTTATTAAATTCAGATTGCCTTTTGCCACTATGCTAATGCCAATTGGATGGCAGAAAAAAATTACCCTGACCTCCTCCCACACCTCAGCTGCCTGGGATTGTAACGGTGCAGCATATGACCGGGTACGAGAAGGGAGGGAAACCGTTGGCAAAAACTCACTTCCCGCCCTGTGCCTTCACTGTGCTCCTGCGCAGACCTGGCTCCGCTGTTTCTGATGCTGCAGGGAAGGATGCCTGTGAAGTGTCTCACTCGTGGTCTTGGGCATGGTGCTGGATCACGCTGCAGGTGCTTTGTATTGCTCTGGCAGCATGGAGGAGGTTTGTGCAGCAAAAGTAGTTTCTGAGAATGCAAAAGGCTTCCCCAGGCAGTGCAGAGCTGTCGGAAGGCTGTGTCCTCACCCTGTTCCAGGTCTGTGATGTAGGTTGAAAGGGTACTAGCGGTATGGCCGTGACACTCCAGCTCTTTTCCTTCCTAGACCTTCTGGCAAAGTAAAAGTGGAGCAGCCTGGAAGTGGCTCTGACTTGCAGCATGGCCATAGCATCATCCAAAACAGCAAGTACAGAAAGATCAACTAGAGGAGCCCACGTCCTCTCTTAAGCTCCTGCCCCGAATGCAGAAATTGGTCTCGTTTTTCTTTGTCCAGTTTAAAATAAATCAAAACTGTTTATTTTTTTTATGGGGAAAAGATGAATGAAACAAATAATTAGCAGTGCCTCTAGGAAAGCCTGGGTCAGCATGTCTATTGTGGCCACCACTAACCAGGAGACCACTACTCTAGGATGAGGAACAAACCTGAGGCAGTCCCTGATGCCCAGCATGCTGTCAGGTCACAGCAATGAGCACTTTGGCTCTTGTTCAGTTTTAACACTGCTTTTTCTTCTTCCTTCAGGCTATGAAAGTCCTCTCAAAAAAGAAGCTCTTGAAGCAGTATGGATTTCCACGTGGGTATCTCGCATGTAAAGGTCTGCCTGTTGTCCTCAGCCAGGCAAATCTCTCTGTAGAAACGTTATCTGCAAGGACCATGGAACTTGGCCTCATTTGAAAGCTGCCCAAGTAGTTGGGGGCTGGTTAAAATGCAGTGGGCAATGAAAGGGCAGGCACAACCACAGGGAAATTCAATGCACTCAGTAATTAGGTTCCTGGCTTTGATTTTCTGAGTGTCTTTGAAGTGCTGACTCTTCCATGTTCACCATCTGTAAAGCCTAATTAAGTGCTGGAAGTTAGGCAGGGGCTCTTCTACCCCCTCAAATGGCACCTGGTTCCAGTGGCAGGGTCACAGGACCTGGCAAACAGACCAGGCTGGCTGGGAAGCTGGGAGGAACTGGTCTGAATGGGGCTTGGAAATCTCAGTTCCAGGTGGAGACTAATGCTTTGGGATGGTAACAAGGTGATGACATCTTCCAGAATAGCTGGAGGTATCTGCAGGGGCGCCAGTGTCTGCTCACTCCTGCATGCCAGGTGCTGCTGAAAAATGAGTTGTTCTTTGCTGCGTTATCACACTTGCAGGTCGGCCTCCTCCCAGAGGGTCAAAATCATCCTCCGGAGAGCAGCCAAAACCCATGGCACCACTGGACAGAATCTATCAGGAAATAGCCATCTTAAAGAAACTGGACCATGTCAACATCGTTAAACTGATAGAGGTGAGCTGCTTCTCCACCCCAAGTTACACTCAGAGAAGTCTGATTTGTATTGCAACAAGAAGACCTTTCTTCAACTGCTCCTACTTCAGCCAAAATTGGTTTAAAATAGTTGTTCAGAAATTTAGGCTGATGATTCCAAGCAAGATCATACCAATTACGTCTGGCAAACTGACATACTTATCCTGGGCTTTGGGCTGGTGCCTAAGAGAAGGCGGCTGGCTGTGCTGGTAGAAATAGCAGCAACCTTTGACCAGTGAAACTTATGTGTAGTCAAGCCTGGGAAGGTGCACAAGTGCAAGGCTTCAGTGCCATTTTCAGTGTTGGCTGAGGTCAGGTTAGGGCAAGTGGTGCCTGTATTGGTAGGCTGTTTCTCCAAATACAGGCAGAAGCCCAGATTTTTCTGGAGACAGGAAAAATCTGTGTCCTTCAAAGCAGGATTCTCTGCAATAATCTCTGAATATTAGCCTAAGTCGTTCTCAATGCTCTGCAGCTCAGCACAATGTACAGGGCGCAGTAAAATGTTATTTGATTAAAAATCTCTTTTTTTCTGCTGTTTTTCTTTTTCCCCTTTCCGCTTATCTTTCTGTTATCAATTGCAGGTCCTTGATGATCCTGCAGAGGACAACTTGTACATGGGTATGTGAGTCATTACAATCTAACAGGACTCTCTGGGCTTAGACCTAGTGATGCAAGTAACACGTACCGGGGCTCAGGGTCAGTAGCGGGAGGAAAGTTGTACCAGCTTCAGCAGGCTGATATTTTTCCAGAAAGTTAAAAGCCTGTGAAGGCAGGTGAGATGGAAGGGCCCCTTGCAGTAGGGTAAGGCAGCCTTGTGTCTTAACGCAGCTGCACCCATCTCCTTACCATGGGGACACTAAAAAGATGTGGCAGCAGCTCTGCCCTGTGTATATGTCAGTTCCTAAAGCCAGGAGAGAAGGGAAAGGTGCAGGATGGTTTTTCATCCTCCTGGTAAAAGGATGGTCCCTCCAGACTCCTCCTGATAGTGGTGGTGACTCTGGAAAGCAGTCTTGTCTTGGGGTGTTCCCTGTTAACCCTGCAGAGACACTGACCACCCTGCTGAGCCTTGGGACCTCCTAAGACAGCAGCACTCCTGCCTTTGGCCTCTCAGCCCGGACCCTTCCATGGGCTGCACAGATGGGAGGCCATAGCTGACCGTAGATTTATGCGGAGTGTGGGGAATTTCCACCCATTCTGTCTTCCTCTTCCCCCAAGCCTTGGAAGTGGCAGCCACAGCCTAACCCCAGTTTGGGCAAAACCTGGAGGGACAGGCCTGGGAGGCAGTGAGGTGCCCTCTGACATGGGCCAGAGGAAGGGCATGTCTGACCCCGTTACATCTCTGTTTCCCCATAACATTTCCTGATGAGACAGGCTCAAAGGCAGCTTCTCATGAAATAATTATGGGACGCTTTTGAAGCTGTGTGTGAAAGGGGGCTCCGCCTAGTGAATAAGCTATTTGCCTTTGAAAGGCCACTTTTCCCTTTTGGTTGAAGCCCCTGTGGCCCTCTGGCAGCATCGAAATCGTGGCAGCCAAGGCAGATGCACATGTGGGGGGGAGGGCAGCTGAGGCCATTGTTCAAAGGCCTGAACTCCTGGGGATGGAGAGAAGGAGAGAGATGAGGGAGCAAGCTTTTTGCTGAATGAAAATAAATGCATGAGGAAGCTCAGAAAACTGCAGAAAAGAAAAGCCAAGCTTTGCCTGTGGAGCAAGGTAACAGTCCCAGAAATGGCAGCAATAGCAGCAGGACAAGTGGGAAATCTCTTGGTCCTATTGGGAGTCCCGGGAAGGTTGCTCTGGTCCCTGGACAGCGAGCGGTGGCTATATCTGTGTTGTCCATGCCCCATCACCTCTTTGCTCCGCTCTGCTCTGCCTGGGATGCCATGAGTGGTTAAGCAGAGCAACACAGGAAAATCAAGCTCCTGCCTGCAGTTCCCTTGGTAGCAAGAGGAATCTGTGGGTGCTCAGTGCTGCCCAGGTTTGAGCCTTCTGCAAGTGGCTTTCCTCCCTCCTGCTGCTGATCCAGCTGATAACTGCACCTTTCTCTTTCTGAAAATGTCCACCACTGCACAGCAAAACTAGAGAAAGTGGAGTTTGCTTGTTGCTAATTATTGCTGGCATTAAGTACTGCTGTGAGTGGTCTCTGCTATGTGCTCACTGGGAAGGAAGCAGGGGATGGAGGGTGCTGACAGAAACTGAGCAGCTTGCAGTGGCACAAGATAATTGATTAACGAAATGATGCCACAAGCTGCAGCTTCTCTAACCTGGAGAGCAAGATGAGCCGATGCAGGCTGGCTTGTTGTGTTTGTACCTTCAGCTGGTCTAACGTTGCAGCTGTAAGCAGGGCTGCCTTGTACTTTGGGGAGGGTGATCCGCTCGGATTTCTTGGAAGGTGCAAGAAATCCCTTAGTAATTCATGAGAAAAGAGCTCTTAGAGGATAAAGGCAGATCTTTTTGTTTACAGAACAGGTCAAAGGTAGGATCAGAAAAACCACATTGACACTAACCCACGCTGGGGCAATTCCCAATTTTATGCCTTAATCAGACACAAAAACTCATGTGCTCTACAAACGTCAACTCATGCCAACAAATCCTTTCTGACTGCTCCTGCCAGGGAGCATTTACCTCTGACAGCCATGTAGCTGTGCTGCTGATTGACACAGCAGAAATGGAGCTCTGTGTTCTTACAGCATCTTGTCCGGTATCAGCAATTTAGCATAAATATCACACCAAACACCCTCCCTGAAGGTACTGAATAAGACAGGGCTCAAATTGGTGAGGACTGACACCAGGAGCAGCAGAAATGTGGTTGGTATATTAGCACCCACTGTCTCCCTGGCATGGAGCTGGCAGGAGGTGGGGATATTTGTCTTTGCTGAAGAGGTGAATATTTTCACTCTGCATCATCTGGTGTCCTTGTCACAGGTGAGGGAAGAGAGGTGAGTGGAGATAAATTGATGTTGCAGGTATGGGAATGGATGTGTTTTTGTAGATACTAAAAAATGAATAAGCCCAGTCCTCTCTTCTGATTCATTCATAGTTTGATTTCATTTTCTTACAGTGTTTGACCTCCTGAGGAAAGGGTAAGTAGTCCTCCTGGGATCCCTTGTGTGGATATTTTTGGTGTTGATCATTAGATTTCTAGGTGAGATGGAGGTTTGATATGTGCAGTGGGGTAACCCACTGTCTGCAGGCAAGCGCAGAGGAGGCAAAATCCAGCTGTAGTTGCCTTTGTGCTGTTACAGCCTGGAATGATGTGGTGGGTAGAAATGGAGTGGGAGGGCATGTCCTGGTGTCAGGCTTTGATCCAGAAAACAAATTTGATGCCAATTCCTCATCAGGTGCCTGGAAGAGAAGGTTTTAATAGCAATACTCTGCTGGGGTAACAGTCACATCGTGGCTTCCTCTGGCACAAGGGGCGTGGGGTTGCATCAACATTTACTTGCCACCCGCTGCATTATTTTTCCCCTAGCACTAACATGTTGTGGGAGGCTGTTTTGTTGCTGCATTTTTCCATAGCAGGAGAAGTGATAAGGTGGTGAGAGTCTTCTCGCTGCTTTTTGCTATACCTGTGCTGTTCTGCAGCTCTGCAGAGTCACAGCAAGGTTGAGAGAGCCGAGTGGGGGAGATTCCTAAAGGACTTATTTCTCTCTAGCCCCATGAACAAGCCTCTTGCAGGCTGCCAGCTCCAGTGGATTGCTGATGAGAAGTTCCCCAGTCTCCCTGGTGACCAGGCTGATGACTGTCCTGTAGGAGAGGGGGAGAAAAAAGCTCCTGTAATCAGCTGTGGCCAGGGCCAGGAAACGTGCAGCTCGGCCAAGCGCAGCCTGTCTGCCTCTAGCAGAAAGCAATTAGACTCCATTAGTGGCTCTGCCAGTCCTGCTGCTCGCATGATTTCTCCCTGGTTTCAGCAGCAGAAAAGTGTGCAGGAAGAGAGGAGGGGAGGGCGGTGGCAGAAAAATGCAAATGGGAGATGAAGGTTGTTGATCAAATGGGCAGCAAGGCAGAAGAGAGAAATGCTGCAGAAAGGATTTGCTGCTGGGGGCTGAGGGGAATAGGAGCAGAGCCCGGTTTGGTGATGGGCTGTTCTTGGCCAGGGTTTGGCTTGCAAGGACAGTGTGTCAGGAGCACTCACTTAAATCCAGCCTGCGACAGTGGGTGTACGTCCAAATGCGAGGTCAAGCTGCTGAGCACAAGCAGGATTAGCCCCCAGTGCAGTGAAGTCCTTAGCTCCTGCCACTCATCCGCTGGGGAACAGAAGACGCTGACTAGCTCTTACAGCCTCTTTGCCCTCAGCTTTCAGCAGGCACAGGCAGAAGAGGGGCTTTTAGAGGATACTGTGCATCTCTCAGCAGTGGCGGCATACAAAGGAAAGGAGAGGAAAAGCTGACCAGGTAACCTTGGCTGTCTAGGGCTGAATGGCTGAGTTCTGGTGGTGGCTGAACCCTGAACAGCTAAATAAGTTTTCAAAGCAGTCTAGCACAATGCACTAGAAGTATTCCCACTTAACCTTTGAGTTAGTGTTTCGTGTCTAGATTCTGCCTTGGTTTAGACTAGCTGCACGCTGATGTTGTTTCAGGACTGAGCCCCAGCGGGCATGGCATCCAGCGCGCAGCACCGGGCACACTGTCCCCACTGCTGCCTGGTACCGCCTGGCGATGCTGGTGCTCGCAGCCACGAGCAGCTTCAGCAAGAAACCAAAGGCCAGATACAGCTTTGTTCTTTCACTACACTTTTCCTGTTAGGACTCTTGGTGAATGAAGTGTTCGCCCTATTTTGTGCAGGCAACAGCAGTTAATCCTCCTGTTGGTGAAGGCTTGTGGCTCACGCTGGCTCAGTCTCACAGGGACTGTGCAAAGCCACCCATCACTGCTAGCCAAGCTCACTAACTTAGGTGTCACCATGTCCAGAAAGGATGACTGCACCTCTGTCCTGTGTCACCTCTTGGGACCCTGGCCCTCAATGCTGGGGACATGGTGATGGAGAACACAAAACTCCTCCAGCAACGAGCATTACTGCCATTCTGCAAAGTACTTAGTTACTCTTCTTCTGAACAGGCCTGTCATGGAGGTACCAAGTGACCAGCCCTTCAGCGAGGAGCAGGCTCGGCTCTACTTCCGAGACATCGTCTTGGGCATTGAGTACTGTGAGTACCACCAGCACTGACGGCAGCTTTGCAGAGTGCATGCATCGGCCTCCAGCTCAGCTGGGGAGAAGCCTCCCGACTCTGGTGGGCTGTCAGTTGAGCAAGCAAGGTCCCCTCTAATTGCATGCGATGGAGTTTGCAGTTGGTGGTGGCCCCACTCAGCTCAGATTTACCCAGGCAGTATCACAGATGCCAGGAGCAGGCGTTCATTAGGAAGGACATTAAGAAAACAGTGGCTTCCTTTTTCCTTCCTTTTATCTCGTTTTGGAGAGTGTCTTTGAAGACAATAGCAGAGCCAGAAAATGGGTGCTTGCAGTGATGCAGACCAACCCAGTTAGCTTCAGCTGGAACAAATTCCTGTCTCTAGCTGAGCAAGGCAAGCACTGGCTATGGAGAGAGCTGGTGAGTGGCACAGGGTGGGTGTCTGTCCTTGTTCGCTCCCTCCACAACATCAGTCTGAGGGACTCCTCGTCACTCAGGGCTGTGGGGTAATGAGACCCCAGCGCTGCTGTGCCCTCTCAGGGAGGTGGGGACTGGAGCGTGTTCCCAGGCTCCATCCGGAGACTCCAGCAGCAGGGTTTCTGTTTGTAGCCTATTTGACTATTGTTGCTTCTTTTTAGTAAGTCTTCTGCCAATGTGGCTGAAGCCAGATTCTTTGCAAAGTGCGTGTGCTGTAGAGTACAATGAGGCCATGGTAGCTCTGTAAATGACAGCAGGGATTTTTCTTGCCCTGTTTTAGTTGATGTGTCCATGCTGGCATGAACCTGGCAGGGGTGGGAGAAGAGGGATCCCTGAATTGAAGGCACAAGGTAGAGTGGTCTGTGTGCTGGCATCTTGTGAGTGTGGGCCCCGAGGAGCAGCAAGGGCTGGCTGGCATCTTGTGAGTGTGGGCCCCGAGGAGCAGCAAGGGCTGGCTGGTGTTTCCCCTCGTGGACTCTTAGCAGAGTTGGCATGTCCATGTAACCTCTTGATCTCTGGGGGAGATGAGGCTTCATGGCTGGGCTTCTCTTCTGACCTGTGCCAGCAGTGGGAGGATACCCGTGAAATTGGTGGTTGCTTTCTTTTCTGTAAGACAAACCTCTGAAATTAGCAAGCACAGTAGAGCTGGGCATTCATGAGTGCAGGACACATCCATACCGTGCAGGGGATGTCGGTCTGAGAGCCTGGTGCTTTGATAGCTGGCATTACTCCCGCCCTGCGTCTATATTATACTCCTCCTGAACCCCAGCCAGCATCATCACCAAGTCAGATGGCACAGCTTGGAACCCCTGCTGCTCACTCACCTTAGGTGCCTGCCTTTATCCTCATCTCTGCTGCTTGCACTGTGGAGCAGTTCACGTGTAGGGTGCTGCCAGGGACCCATGTAGCATGGTCTCATACGTGAGACGTACCCGTGGGTCGGCTGGCCTGCAGTTACTGCTTCTGTACCAGCTGGGTGTCAAACTGCTGGTGAGCTGCATTTGTCTCTGTGCCTGTTTGATTCTGCTGTTCTCCTTGAGACAGCTTTCCACAGAGTTTAGTGATCACATCATTGACTGCTTTCTCTGCACACTGATGCACTGAAGAAGTGACCATGGTTGGACGGCTGAATATGAGGAGGAAGAGTCAATGCAGCTTTCGCAGAGGCAATTCATGCCTCACAGATCTATTACTTTTCCACAGAATACAACAAACATGTAGATACGATGATCCTGTTACTACATTGTGTTTCAATTGCCAAACATCTTTTGATTAGATCCGTTAGTGGTAGCTCATAAGTCTCTTGGTTGGATGGCCTCTTGTGGGTTAATAACTAGACAATGAATAAAGTAGGAATACGGCTTTCACAATGGAGAAAAGTCACTAGTGCAGTTAAACAGGAATCCATAATGTGGCCTGGGTTGTTTGATATATTCCTAAATGACCAGAAAAAGAGTAGTGTACAATAGAAGTGATTAAATAAGAGATTGGTGATGATATCTCGTTATTTAGGGTAGTCGTTGTTAGAACTGACTGCGAAGACTGGCAGGAAGATGCCATGATAGCAAGTGATGGCATGATAAAATGACAGATAAAAATTCATGTTGCTGACTGCAGGGTAATGCATGAGGAGGAGAAACAACACTAGCAATACGTACATCGTGATGGGCTCTAAATTAGCTGTTCTCACTCAGGCTTCATTCTGGATAGTTACCTTGAAAATGCCAGCCTATTACTTAGTGACATTCACAAAGCTAACAAGATTTGGGGAATTATTGGGAATGAAATAGAGAAGAAAACAGAAAATGTTATTGTACAGTTATTTGGATCTGTAAGAGCTATTAGGTACAGGCGAGGAGTATCTTGAATATTTTGTGCATCTTGGCTCAGCTTGTCTTAGAAACAGCTCTCTAGAACTGAAAAAGGCCTGAGAACAGTGATCAGGATGGTCCTGGAACATCTTATGTACAGAGATAAGATCAAAGCTCTGAACAGTTGAAAATTATCATGGGAAGGGGTGATATGACAGAGGCTTATAACATCCTAAGAGTCAGGGAAGTGATGAACAGGGAATGAATCTTCTCTGTCTCTAAAAAGAACTAAGGGATAGCAAACAAAATAATCAGGTAGCTGTTTTGAACCAGAAGGAGTTACTCTTTCACGTAGCATGTAATTAAACTGAAATTCAGTGTTAGGGGAGATAGCAAGTGTCAGAGCTAAATGGGCTCCAAGGTAGTTGCGCTGTGCGTGTTCTGAGACTGATCTAGGTTAGCTTGCTGTCTCTCAGGCATGGCAACCTTTTATAAACCTGGCTTACTCTGGCAGTGTAAATGCACGGTTTTGGTGGAAAATCTGAAGGTGGGGCAGCCAGCAGAGGGAGGGACGAGGACACCTGAGCGAGTGATCATCACCACCAGTCAATGAGCAGTGCAAAACTTGTAAGACATGTGCAAGACAGAGCCGTGTCACCCTCCCTGTTTATTCCAAGGTGAGATTTTTCTAGCTGTTTCAACCTTAGGAAATAAATACCTACTTCTTTCACAAGCCAGAGGGACTTGTTTCAAGTGTGCTTTCAAAAAGCCAACATGTAGCTGTGTCAAACTCGGAAGTAAGATTTCATGCTGCCGCAGTGCTTTGAGCTGCATCTGCCTTTATTTCACCAGTCTCTGGTGGCTCCTGCAAGCTCAGCCGCTCCTCAGAGCCAGAGCAAGCCCCTCACTTCTGTAAGGCTTTTGTTACAGCCTCACCTGGTTTCAGCCACTTGCAGAGAAGTCTGAGTGTGACAGACCTTGCCATGGCAGAGGAAGGTGGGTTGCAGTGCCCTGGTCTGTCTCCATGTTGAAATGCAACACCACCTCGTTTTTTGTCTAAAACCAGAGGGTGGGAAGAAAATCAATATTTGCAAGTCTTTGACAGTCCAGAAGCTTCCAGGTGCTCCCAAAATCAGTCAGGTCACCTGGGAAAGTCAGTGGAAATGTATATATGAATGGGAAGCTCAAGACTGTTTTTCAGTAGAGTTTGAAGGGTGAAGACTGCAGCATTTTATATTCTCATTAGCATTCATATTATAGCAGAACTTGTATACCTCAGCTGGGACATCCAAGCTCTGCTGTGCTGGATGCTGCGGATGTAACAGTTCCTGCTCAGAGGAAACTTTGAGTTTAGAAGATACCAAAAAAAAAAGTAAAGTGTGGGTAGTCCTAAGCAGAGAGAGTGAAACTGGGCAATAAATTATAGGATGCCCAATCACTCCCAGCAACAGGAACAATAGGATGCTTTATTTTGGGCTATTGAGTAACCATTTATTAGCAAATGAAAGTTAAAAATGGTGTTCTCTCAGAACTGCTGTGTAAATGCATGGCAATTATTATGTAATTACAGAGGAGAAGCGCACCGTTTGTGCATGCTGAAGGAAAAGTGTTGCCAGGCAATCTAGAGATTGCAAGGTAATTTTAATGTAAGCATGCATAATTGTTATGTAATTTGGGAGACTCAATAGCCATGCAGCTGCTTGAAACTCGCAGTCATCACAGCAGCAACACATCATTGCTGGTTGGGTTTTATTAAATTAGAAGTTGCAAACTGGATTCCTGTGGGAGCCTGCAAGGTGTTCATCCAGGCCAGTGCGCTGCCCTCGGTGCAAACAGTATGTGGTGAGTGGGAAGGGCCCGCGGGAGCCCAGCTGCTGGGAGACATGGGCTGACCTTCTAAATCACTGGTGGTGGCACGTAATCCACAGCCACTGTCTGTCTGTGGGGACTGGACTCCACTGGTTATTTGTGATGCTTGCCCCGGGTGGAGGCCTCCTGCAGGAGGGCTGGCTCTGGGGAGAAGCCTTTGAGGGGAGGCAGTGGTCAGTGTGACGAGAGCAGGAACATCCCATGCCAGGTGGGAAGCCTGGGTTCGGCATGGTGGGAGGCAGGGCCAGATGTCCTGGAGAGAGCTGAGAGCTCCTCCAGCCACGCAGTGGTACAGTACCGCCTCACTTTGTCGACTGCTTTTGACTGGGTCTCTGGGTTTAGTACATTTAATACTGGGAAGTGCACTTTGATACGTGCATGGTCTCAGCCTCATTCACTGAGCAATGAAGAAACAGAGGCAAGTTCAAGGTCTGAGAGCCAGGGAGATCTGGCTGTGGTAGAGTATCCCTTCCTCTGGCCCCCGAACTGCTGGGAAAATATTTTGAGCTGAAGTGTGGTAATATTAGTGCTTCACCTGTTCTGTTTTCGTATGCCTGTCTTAGACCTGAGCTCTGTTGTGTGGACTATGCCAGGAGTGATTTAAGCACATGCAAACTTTAGTTCCGTCCTGGTGAAATAGGCTCTACGAAGGAAAATGCTTTTGCTCCCGCTTGCAAGATTTCCCCAGTACTGAGGGCATTGCACACACCCCCTCGAGAACTTGGGAGGCAGGCTGTCATCTGTGTGTTGTAAGTACTACTGGAGTGGTAATTTCAGAATGTGCTTAAGTGCTTTGGATGGAAAAGTTTTGCTGGATTATTTGTGTCATTAAGTAAAGTGTGTGCTTAAGCGTCTCTGTGAATTGGGGATGTGTGCAATTACCTCCCTTTCCACTTGTAACTTCCCTCTAGTAGTGCTTATCTGGGGTTATTTAAGCTTCAGTCTCCCTTCTAGTAAGGTAAACGTTGCTTACCTGATGGTAGCAGAAATAGATGTGCTGGAGGATAGCGAGTAGTCGCAGGAGTTTGCAGCTGTGACAGGAGCCAACCCTGAAAGCCGGGAGATGAGTATGGTGCTTCCCCGCAGAGCCAGGCAGCTGTGGGTCAGCCCAGGGTGCCTGGCAGCTGGGACCCTCCAGCCGTGTCGCCCAGGTGGGCCCCCAGCCGTGCACCCTGCAGCATGCCTTCCAGCACCCGGAGATCGGTGGCCCAGGCATTTCCTCGACCAAAGATTGTGTCTTTGTATTTAATGGCCTCTGATATTGTTGCATTCATTTGTCCAGTCCCTTTTTAAACTTGTGTAAATCTTCAATGTCTGATGTCTCCTATTTACCCACTGTGGAGAGCAGTTCCCATTCGGAGTGGAGTCTGATCCTGCAGGTTTCAGCTGATGCCAGCAGTAACTTGGGAACAATTATGCCCTCTCTGTGCCACCCTGGTTTATAGACCTCCGTCACATCTTCACAGGTTGGTTTTCAAGACTGCAGAGTTCTTGTCTGTGCCAAGTGTCCTTCCACTCCTTTGACCATCCGCTAGAAAAAGCTGGCAGGCCTGGAGCCCCCCAAGCCTTGTTAACTGGGGGCACAACAGTATTTCAGATTTGTCTTCTACAGTAAATGTGGCTGAAAATACTTACTCCAGGAGCTGACATACCCATCCCCCTGACAAAGCGTACAAGTTTGCTGGACAAAGACAGGTATTCTGCTGTTTTACGTGAGAGGTGTATTCCATCAGAAGACATGAGGAATATGCTGGGCAGGTATCCCAGTTTGGTTTTAGGATTGGGACACAAGTAGCTTTGTTTAGAAAGAGCCTAAGTAAGGAATAAGAATAAGCAAACAAGAGGTCTGTCCACGCAGGTAGCCTGGCTGTGACACTACCCAGGAGCAGCCACTTAGCGCAGAACACGCATGCAGGCTTGACCCAGGGGAAAACCCTGCTGACTTGCACAGGCAAGATGAAGCACAGTGAGTCCCTTCTGCTGTTTAGCTGCAAGCTTTGTATTTTATCCAGCTCACAAGAAGCTGAAGCAGTTGCTGTCAGTGTGGCTGAAAGGAAGGAAAAACATTATTTCCTGCATTCTTTGTAGAAAATGCACAATTTCCCTCCTGAGATTGTGTCTAGGGAAACTAAGCATGGCAATTCTGGTGCTCTCTGCAGAGGAGTGCTTGTCTTCTCTGAGCTGTTGAGTTGAGGGAAGGGTCGTGACACGCAGCTAAAGCCGTTGGGAAGTTACCTTTCCAGCAGCAGTTCTCTGCAGGGCACCTGTAGGATTGCCTGCGGTGCTCTGGAGCCCTGCTAAGCCTGAGCAGTAATGAAGTGCCTGACGTGCAGATCAAAGCTGGCTTTTCGGAGACAAGACTTAATCTACTTGATCATCAATATGTGAGTAAATTTCCATTATCTTAAAAGGAAATTTAAGGAAATAAATCAACAGCTGAGTCAGGACAGGCTTGTCTCTTCTGAAGAATATCTACTGCAATGTTAAGCCCGGAGTGGGTACACTGAAGCATCAGTGGTGTAGATGTGTTTGGTCTGATTTGGCTCTTGCAGAGGCGAGTCCCTCAGACCTCATGTTGGCGGACAAGAGTCTGTGATGGAGCTGCTGCGTGCTTTACTGTGATTCCCAGTGAGCTACTTGTTCTATGTGTGCCTCTGTGCCTGTGTGGGTACTGGGGACCTGCTCCTTCTCTGCTCCTGCCTCTTGCTTGTGCAAGTTCAGAGCCCCTCAAAACAGCACATTGAGGTGAGGGCTCTCAACTGCAACTACAGCTGCAAGGTGCCGAGTGTTATAAATGACACCACCAGGAAAAGAGGGGCTGGCTTGTGTTTTATCACTTGCAGAGCTCTATTTAGATGATAAAAAAAGAAAAAAAACCAAGAAACCTTTCATATAGCTGCAAGTGTTGCTGATACTGATCGATGAGGACTTTGTACAAGAGTGAGAGTAATTAGCTGGTGGAGCAGATCAGTGAGATGTGTTAGAGCCCCTTAAGAAAGATCAGGCACTTTGATTTTTGTTCTTGTTTGATGCAGTTACGTCAGTGATTGTGCTTGGGGTTAGGTGCATCCCACAGCACAGACTGCGCAGGTTGTTTCGGCAGTACTTGCTGCACATACCCTGCTCCCCGCTTTCCCAGTGATCCCTTGAACGTCGGCATGTGTGTAGCCATGGCAGGAATCTCTGCGTGTCCTCTGTGACTGGTGATACACGGTGTGCTCATGTGGGTTGGAGGACAGGTGTAGAAGGGCAGCCTTCTACACAAGAGGTAGTAAGGCTACCTCTCCTTCCTCTTCCCTGCTGCTTCCTACCAGCAGTGCCCCATACCTTATCCCTTCTGCCAGGCGGGCAGTGGTCAGCTGGGTGCTGAAGATGGAGCACAAATGGAAGCTGAACTCTTCCAGCACTGCTCAACACTTTGGGTGTAGGGAACCCTCTTTGTAAAACCTGGCCTTAAGCAACATATTCAAGTGGCAGAGGTTTGGTGGATGCAGCGAGAGAGTGCCAAAATAGTGAACAGAGCTGAGAAAATCAGAGCTGGGATCCTTGCCACAGCTGCTGTATGAAAGCCCAGCGATGAGCTGAGCACGGGAAGGAAGGTGTTGCCTTGCACAGCTCTAGTGGGGCTCGGGCTCTTTCTCAGTGGAACATTGTGGACCAGTACAGAGGCTCACTACAAAGAGCAGACTTCTGTTTTGAGCTCTGGGTGGTGGTGCAGCAGCTTTCTTGGTAGGGTGTTAAATCATTTCTTTGCTACACGGGTGATGTGAGAGTAATACTAAGCAGACTCTGCAGTAGCACCATATAGATTGCTTTTGCCCTTGAATGGGAATGGGATTCTGTTTTTAATCAACTATAATTAAGCATTGGCCTCAGTAAGTAGCAGGGTCTATCAGTGCATTGCAAAGTTTTATACGTATGATTTTGAAATCAGCTTTTAGCAAGTTGGTATTAACCTGCTGGAGCTCTAAGGTTTCTGGAAGGGACTGCAGTGAAAAGCACCTTTTTTCTAGCACTTCTGCCTCTGCTCCCTCTTGGTCTTCACTGGCTGTTAATCTAGGCAGACAGTTCCCAGGCTTTTGCTTCTGAATGAAAATGAAAGCCTATTTAGTCTCTGAATAGCCTGCAGTATCTAGAAATGAGGAGCACTTGTGAAATGAGTTACATGTTGCGAGAAAAGCTAGCTTGTCCCACCAAAGGCAGCCAAGGGACTGAACAGAAAGAAACTGTGCTCAGCGGGGCTTTGCTAATGAGCAGTGATGGAGCAGGGAGGCAGAGCGGGAGGAGACCTGTGGAGAGCCCAGGCAGGGCTGTGTGCTGCAGGCACAGACAGGAGCCAGCTGGCCCAGCAGCAGAGATCCTCCCCAAAATCTGCCTCTTTCTCCAGCCCCATGTACAGTAGCACAGCCCCTGAGGATTCACTCCTGCCTGAATGCTGCTTCAAGATACGAATGTTGCAGGATCTCTAAGCCATAGCACAGTCTACAGCCATGATGCTCCAGGACCTCGGCCCTGCTCCACACCATCCCGAGCGGCCTGGGTACAGCCAAGCAGTACAGTAAGAATTTCATTTTGTAGTTATTGAAGTTGTTTGTCTCTGACTGTCGCAAGCTTAGCTCTGCAGGGACACTGACCCCAGTTCAGGGGCATGTAAGCCTATGCTTTCTTTTACTACCATTCCCATATCACCTGCTGGCTTTTCACAGAGACGATGTTCAGCATGTGCCAAAGCAGTGTCCTAAATGAGCATGTCAACAGCAAAGTCATCCACATCTGAGCTGAATATCCAGGTTCCAATTATGCAGAGACAGTTGATATCAGTACAGGCTGGGGGATGAAGAGATCGAGAGCAGCCCTGCTGAGAACGACTTAGGGGTACTGGTGAGTGAAAAGCTGGACATGAGCCGGCAATGTGCGCTTGCAGGCCAGAAAGCCAACCACATCCTGGGCTGCATCAAAAGAAAAGTGAACAGCAGGTCAGGGGAGGGGATTCTGCCCCTCTGTTGAGGCCACACCCGAGTCCTGCATCCAACTCTGGAGCCCTCAGTGCAGGGAAGACATAGACCTATTGGAGAGGGGCCAGAGGAGGCCGTAGCAATGATCAGGGGGCTGGAACACCTCTGCTGTGAGGAAATGCTGAGAGAGCTGGGGCTGTTCAGCCTGCAGAAGAGAAGACTCTGGGGAGACCTTCTTGCAGCCTTTCAGCACTTAAAGGGGGCCTACAAGAAAGATGGGGACAGACTTTTTAATAGGGCTTGTAGCAATAGGACAAGGGGTAATGGTTTCAAACTAAAAGAGGGTAGATTCAGACTAGATATATAGAAATTTTTTTTTATTTTGAGGGTGGTGAAACACTGGCTGAGGTTGCCCAGAGAAGTTGTAGATGGCCCATCCCTGGAAATATTCAAGGTCAGGTTGGATGGGGTTCTGAGCAACTTGATCCAGTTGAAGATGCTTGTTGCAGGGGGGATGGACTAGATGACCTTTAAAGGTCCCTTCCAACCCAAACTATTCTGGTTTATGACCTGGAAGTACAAACTAACTGGTCATTCCCTGGATAGTCAACACTCAGAGTATTTTCAGGCTCAGAGATGTCTGGATGGCAGAGTACTACCAGGCAGCTATGCCAGCCTCTTGGCATTACAGACACGCTGTCTTGTTGTCTAGGGACAAGGTGAGAAACCATGTTTGTGGTGCTGATGAAGTGACAGGAGAAGTGGGTGCAGACTGCCTGAAATTGTTGAAAGGGTGTCAGTAATCCAGATGTGCTACTGGAGAGGCTTTCAGAGAGTTCATCCTGGGACAAGGCCTGCTATAAAGACCAGCTGCAAGGTCGTGGGCAGGTGTTGGGTGCTTTTTTCAGCCCCTGCTGGGAAGGTGTGAAAGCAGGAGAAGTGGGCAGCCCCAGCACGGCACACTCCACATCCTCGTTGCTCTGAGAAACTCTGGATTCCTCTGTTCTTTACCTGAACACTCAAACTGTTTTATCAATGCAGCTAATACCAAATGGGTTAAAGTACATAATGATGAAACAAAAAAAGCACCAGATTTTCAGGGAGACCTTTTGTTTTGGGTAGCTATGTATTGTGCAGGCTCAAATTTGAACACCCAAGTACAGGTGCATCCCAGTTGCTGCTGGCAGTGTCCAGAGAAGGGCAACGAAGCTGGTGAAGGGTCTGGAGAGCAAGTCTTATGAGGAGCAGCTGAGGGAACTGGGGCTGTTTAGTCTGAAGAAGAGGAGGCTGAGAGGAGACCGTATCGCGCTCTACACCTACCTGAAAGGAGGTCGTAGTGAGGCGGGTGTTGGTCTCTTCTCCCAAGTAACTGGCGGTAGGACAAGAGACAACGGCCTCAAGTTGCGTCAGGGGAGGTTTAGATTGGATATGAGGAAAAATTTCTTTACTGAAAGAGTGGTCAGGTGTTGGGACAGGCTGCCCAGGGAGGTGGTGGAGTCCTCATCCCTGGAGGTGTTCAACAAACGTGTAGATGTGGCACTTCAGGACATGGTTTAGCAGGCATGATGGTGGTGGGGTGACAGTTGCACCTGGTGATCTTAGAGGTCTTTTCCAGCCTTTATGATTCTATGAAAGGCTGACGGAGGCTTTGTCTGAAATTGAGAGGGGCAGAGGAAGATGGTCCTTTCCTGACTGTTGCTCACATGCCGAGTGCTCTGAATCCTCCTTTGAGGTTCTAGCTCTCCACCACATAGCATCAGCAGACTTTTCTTGGGTGCCTCTGCTCCATGCCCAAAGTCTAGATTTTTAGGCATAATTTCCCTTGTTTCTGAGCACCGCAGGGCTCTAGGGTTTGACAAAGTCCAACTTTGGATGTGCGCGGCCAAGCTTTTTGACACAAGTTGTGATGAAAATGTAGTACAAGTGCCTTCACTTGTCAGACCTGCTTCATTCATGAGGTGGCTGTGAGGTTTAGTAAACAGGTATTTCTAATGTGCTGTGCGATCTTTGCCATGGGATTGTTAATCAGATGCAAATAGGCCTGAAATACTGTTACCTTTCCACTGAAGTGAAGGATGGGTCTAATAAAACCGAATTTAACAAGGCGCTGCAGAATCAGACTTTGTCCTGAGGGCTCTGTAATACCTTACATTGTTTCATTTCATTATGAAGAGTATTGATCTATTCCTTGAATTGGGTCTGTCAGCACAGAAAGTGCAGAGCATCTTGGAGCCCAGGGAAGTTGTTCCAGTGAGCAGCTGACCTCTGCTTTAAGAGCCAAATCCTCTCCAGGTAAAAGCACTGCGTAGAACCACTTTGTCAGTTTGCCAAAGCAGCTTCAATGAAGTGCTCTGCTTTGGCCAGCTCGGTGTTGATTTTTAACCTTGGGAGGGATGCAGGCAGGTACATTTGCATGGAAATGAGTGGGGTTTTGTGGTTAATGTTCCCCTTGTGTGTGGCAGGTGGGGCCTGGGAGGGGAGCACCGATGGGATGGTCCTTCCCAAGGCTGCGTGCATCCAGCAGCCACGTCCCCTTGGCTGGATGGCGTGGGTCTGAGAGCAGTCTTGACAGGGCTGATGTCTGCCTGCTTTGTGACTGTTTCTGTAATGTTGCAGATGAAGAACCCATCGCCTTGCTGTGGCCAGTCTCTGAGCAGGACACGGCATAGCTGGAAGTTCCTTTGAAGGCATGGACTTAGCTTACGGGTCCAAGTTCCCCATGGAGGGAACTGAGGGGAGGTCATGGTTTGGTTTAAAAGAACGATCCCCAGACCCTCATGGAACAAGTTTAGGTGCAGCGATACAGACAGTTATTTTGGTCAGGTTTCTTTAAAGCACTTTTTGGGTTTTTATTCAGATGTTGAAAGTGCTTTTCCTTCCCTACTGTGCCTGGCACAGCCCTCCTCCTGTTTGCCAGTGGCTGTGTCGCAACGTGTCCTTAATCCCAAGGACAGGACGAGTGTTTTGTTTCTGGGACCTCTGGTGCTTGCTTCCAGTGACATTGAATAGCAATCCTAACACAGGTGCCTTTCCTGCCTGCTGCTCTTACGTCTGCAGAGGGAAGAAACTTGCTCCCAGATGCTTCAGGCTGGTGAAATTAGAGAGTTAATTTGTGCTGGTGATTGTGTTTACCTGACTGTGGCTGTCACCTGCTCCCCTTGGGTGGCTCCATGGGCTGTGTGCTCCTTACACTGTTATCCCTTCTGTACAGTCATTAGCAGTCTGGAGGGTATCATTAGTGGTAGGCTTTTATTTCTGAGATGTTTAGCTCTCCCTCTGGAGTTCTGTGGGGACAACACCATCTTTTCCTCTACATGTTGTGCTGGAAATGCAGGTCACACTGGTTTAACGAGTACCTTTCCTGCAAGACAGCTCTGTCCTTCAGCTTCTTTCGCAGTGTGTGGCAGTGATGCTTGTGTCACTGCAGGCACATCTCGCCACTTGGCCAGTCAGCCTTTGGCCAGCCCTGCTGAATTAATTGCTCCCTGCCCTTCTCCCTACAGTGCGTTATCTACAAGAGATCTGGACTTGCAGCAAAAGTGGGTGGGTTGGAAAGTTTTTCTGAGCTTAGTGGTGTTGATGTCCTGCAGATGAGCAGTCTGGCTTCCTTTCTGCAGCTCTCAAACAAGCCATTTTTTTCCTACTGCCTACGAGTGGACTTGGGAATGATTTGGGGGGAGTCTTTTACTCCTCTTTCTGCAGCCCTGTATTGCACTGAATTGTTCCAGCAGCAAGGCACAGCGCAGGAGAGGATAAGACGATGCATTTTGAAGCCTGAAGCCTGTTTTGGATAGCTGTGCAGGGGAGGACGCCCACAGCAGCTGGCAGACTGAGACTTTTAAGAATTGTGTTTCTTCAGAGCAAAAAAGGGATTTCAGGTAGCCTTCATCAGGTTAACAGCTCCACACCACATCGTTTCTTGGCAGACGTGAGCTCTTGCTCTGAGAATTTTTTGTAGCTGTGATGGACTCTCATTCATTTACACCAACTGGTGTTTGGTGCGCAGTTCCTGTCCCCCGTCCTCCTCCCTTCATGGCTATTGCCTCTGCACAAGGCAGCTGAACAGGGGAGAGAATTTGCAGATAGCATAAGTCTTTAGAGCCAGCTGGCACAAGACTTCCATTACTGTCACCCAAACAGCGTGGCAAAGCAGCACGGCACATGGGCTGGGCACTGCTCCCAGCACCAACTCTCCTGCCCTGGCCAGGCACATCCCCTCTGTGCCCCTCCTTCCCATCCCAGTTTGTTGTTATTTAAACTGTGTGCCAGGTTTGCCGAAGCACCTGGCTGCCACTGCATTGCAAAGCCCTGGGACGTGCCAGGCTCACTTCTGAACGCGCAGCCTGTGCTCCTCTGCCCCACAGGCACTTGTGCTGATTTTCTCCTCTGAGCAGTCGAGGTCAGAGACTGTCACTGTCCCTAACGCTGGCATCAAGCACATGGTTGCCTTGGTCTGGGAGACGCAAATGTTTGTGTAGTGTTTGGTGGCTGATTTTTGCAAGGGATGTGTTTCTCATTTCATTGTTCAACATTCATATTGCTCCTGTGCCTAACAGCCAGCAGTGCCCAGACCTGCTGGGTACCAGGCTGAGACGGGCACTGAACAAACACAGAGCATCTGGCAAACAGCCCCCATTTTTCATCTACTTTTATTAGATTACACAAAGGCAGGGAATGTGTTTTAAAAGATAAATAGCTATTTGATATGAGAATTGGTTTGTGGTTTTGTTTTGGTTTTTACTTTCCTGTATAGAAGAAATAATAAAACGCCCAGAGTACCTGCTTGCCTAGTGTAACTCCCTTGGTTTTCACAGACTTAGCTCCAGGGATGTACTTGTGTGGCCCATGTATATTTGTAGCCTGTATTTTTTTTTTTCAGAGGCATTGGGAATCTTAGCCCTGTGGTATCACGCGGGATACCAGAAACCTGCATGAAAGGCAGCTTGTCATCTCCTGAAGGGAAACTTCACTTCCCTCTCTTTTTATTTTCTTTGTTTTTTTGCTCTCCCTATATTACCATAATGAAATGTCAGCTTGCCACTAGCTATGCTGCAGAGCAGATGTCTGCTCATAATTACTGTTGTTGCAGGGTTTTCAGTGTTTATCCTGACTGTCTAGCCAGGCTGTTAGAGCGTTAACTGGCTCATATCACAGCATGGCCACGCACTTGCTGCACATCTGGAAGAGGATGTGAGCACTAGTGCTCTCTAGCAAGTTTTTGTCTGCTGAGTCTACAGATCAACTCTTTAACGTGCCGAGAACAGCATCCCCCAGCAGTGCTTTAAACTAAGGAGAGGTCCTTGCAGAAAAAGTATCTGCAAGTGTGACTTCTCCTCCCCAGACACGGCCTCCTGGAAAGTTGGCTTGAAAAGAGGAGAACAGTTACGCGAAGTTTGTTCTTTCTTGGTCCTAAAACGCAAACTGGGATGCTCTGTAGGGCAGGCTGCTTTTGTGGCAATATGTTGAACAGGTTTGTGAAGCAGGAAAGGGATACACCAGCATTTTCCCCCACCCAATTGCGTATTTCCTAGGAGATATGAAAAGTGCTTATGGAGAGGTATAAAACCAAACATGCTCTGTTTGCAAGAAGGAAATGTGAAAATGGTGGTTGGGGCTGGGGGAGGAGGGAGTCTGAGGTGTCCTGTTTCCCTGAGAAGGGCAGTCAAGACTTAGAGGATTTCCTTGCCTGTTCAGTAAAGTCTCTTGGGTTTTCTGCAGTTCTGCTTTTGGGGTCATTTTGTGTTCTGAAAGTTGTTTTTTTTATTATTAAATTTGTTCTCTGAATTCCTGAGAAGTCAGCCACTTTCCTACAACTTCTTGCTTCACTCAGTGGCCCAGAAATGGCTTGCTTGCAGCTGTGATGCTGTTTCCCAGATAGCCTGTAATGAGAGGGATTTGTTGTTGTTTTCAGTGCATCTCAGCCTCCACGCTCTTTGCAAGGGTTTCTTTGGTTTTGGATGTACAAGCAATTCAGCTGGTGCCCACGGTTGGCCTTCAGGAGCCAGGCCATAGCTGGAGTCTTTGCTGCAGCCTCGTGAAGGGCAACACGGAGGGGCCAGCCTTAGCTCTGAAGGGCTGTGTGCCAGATGTTTGGCCACAGCTCTGGGTGCGAGAGCGATCAGAATGGCTGGCAGCTCAGTGCATTAGTGGGGATTTCGGGTGATACAAAACAAGTTGAGGTTGTTTCTCTATTTGTGGGCACCGTTGTGAAGCATGGCTAGAAAGAGTGTGCCTTTTCGGGGGTGCTGACATCAACCAGCTGGTGACTGCTGCATGGTCAGAGGCATCTTTTGAGTTGAAATACCCACTGATTTCTGAGCCATTGGCTGGACTTGGCACTTAGCTGCTAGTCACCTAAGTATCTTCTCTGGGCCTGTTTCGTTCTACCTGTGGTTCTGCCCCTTTTGATTAGCTTTACGGCACTGCAATTTCAAAACAAGTTAAGAATTATCTTCTTGATTTGGATCCCATAAACCCTTAATATGGCAAGTTGCCCAAACCATCAGCTGGTCTGATGAGGTCAAGCAAACCTGCAAGACTTGAGTGATTTCCTTCTCTAACAGCTCTGCTCAGTCCCACTGGTTGGGCCGTTTCTGGGTTCATGTCCATTCTTTGCATAATTACTGGTGATAGATGTATTTCTGGGTGTTGTACCCCGGGAACCCAGTGAGGCACCGAAAAGGAATGGCTATAGGAAATGGCATTTCTACTACATTATATTGCATATCCAGCAACAGCTTTGAGTGGGGTGCCTGAGCTTGCACCTTTATTTTCATCCTCCTGTGAAGGTTTGCCCTGGGTGTGTTGGCTGCTGTGACAGACCATGCTCCTGGTTTTGATTTTTTTTTT
>Ga0065711_1004054_pt1 | contig 49448 bp, 23 predicted proteins | sample Hoacrofraction12_FD_59098 | JGI IMG/M metagenome (GOLD analysis project Ga0065711, IMG submission 59098) | Hoatzin crop microbial communities from Cojedes, Venezuela - Epithelial fraction 12 v2 (version 2) | ecosystem: Host-associated > Birds > Digestive system > Esophagus > Crop | place... | reverse complement strand
CGGGCACCTCTGCTGTCCTCCAGGACCTCTCAAAGATGATGGGGAGTGGCTCAGCAATGACATCCGCCAGCTCCCTCAGCACTCGTGGGTGCATTCCATCGGGGCCCATGGATTTGTGGACGTCCAGATCGCTTAAATGATCTCCTTGATTTCTGTGCTAAGATTGCAAAAAGGTGGTATCTAGTACCGATTATAATAATGATCGTTGTGCTGGCAACACCTGCCCATTAGAAAATGGGATTAAATTATCTAGTGTTGGACAAGCTAACAGTTGTCAAATAGTAATGATTTGCCATCTGTATTTAAGGATGAGTTTGATGGTAAGATACTGGTAGAAAGCTATAGAACCTTTTACCCATCGCCTGAGCCATCTGTTTATTTTATTGTATAACTTTTTTGTGTGCACTGTGACAATGTCTGATGTTATTAAGCACGAGTAGCTCACAGGTAACTTTTTTTTCATATATTTACCTTGTAAGCAATGTAATTAGAATAATACTGCATGGAGAAAGCGAGACTATATATATTTTCCAGAGCTGTAGTAAGGAGAATTATCTTACTGAATCCTACGATCCTACGTAGCAGTGGAAATTTGGAGAATTATCTATGCCCCATTCAGGGGCTGTAATTTCTTCCTTAATAATGTCTTTGCAATTACATTGCCTACAAGGTAAACCAAAACTGAAACAAACAAATCCCCTACTATCTGTGAGGTAGTTATAGCTCAGGTACTATGTAATCTATTCACATTGCTATTACTTACCAGCTAATGAAGAGGCATAAGCATGCTTTGCTTTGAGGGGGTCGGGTTTTATGCTTGCATAAACCCTGACAAGCTACATTTCTCCTGTCTGTTGTAATACAAATGGTTGAGCCATTTACTGGTTTCCTACCTAGAGGTGAATGCTCATTTCCTAAGTTCTGAAAGGGGCTGTTGTGATCAGTGTTCTTGTTACCCAGTTTTTTTCTATCTGTTCTGTGTATCTTCTGCTGGAAAATATGCCCAAATTTTACCAGCTTTTTCTGTTCTAGAAACTCTACTTGCCCAGCATTTTTGCTGCCAAGATAACCAGGGAGACTTGCTTGTTTTAAAGTATGGTTATGGATGATCTTAGATAAACAGCAAAGATTCCCGTTACATGTCCTATAAAACAGTGCTTTGTGATACTGGAAAAAAATTACTAGAGAATTTTTGGAAATGTGTATGCTCTTTATTATGAATGAAGTGAAGTTTGGTATCTTCCTTTAAACTTTATACCAGAAGTAGACCAATGTTATGGAAGAAAACCAAAGACAACTGGAAAAACAAAATCCAGTCAAATATTAGTAGACGTACCAGAGACCATTTATGCTGATTTTAAACATTTGAAAAGATACGTGGAACTGGATAACCTTTTATTTTAACTAACTCTCTGGCCATTAACATGCTGATTCACGTGAACCTTCAGCTTTACCAAAGGGAATGATCTTTAAATACAAATCTATAGTATTGCTAGTTCTGGAACATAAAGGGGGAAGTAGTAATGAAAAGTTACATTAATGACTGAAAGACCTACTGTATAACCTGGATAGTGCTAACGTTTTCCTGAAACAATCTAATGAGGCAATGTGAATGCAACTCAAAGAAGCAGCATAGAGCATAACTGTCTGTTGTCAGCTGAAACTGGAATAAGTTGAGAAAAATCTGCTCATCTCTAATTACTACCTCTTTGCATGTTAAAGTGTAAGAGAGACTGCGCACTGAGAGACTGTTAAATAGAGATGATTCTTGAATTCTTTCCTTTCCCCTAAGGGACTTCCTCAGCCTACTGCTTAGCTCCTTGTAACTTCTATAGTAGGCTTGCTCTGTTACATGGGGAGTGACGCAACTCCCATTGTAAGAAATCCCATCTTCATTTAATTGGTCACCCTGTTAGAGATCTTAACAGGTGAATAAAAAGGTCTCTCTGAATATTTGTGGATTTATTTTTTTTCTCCCAACGAAAGGTGACAGCCTGAAGTGTGAGCTCTTTTTAATAAGACATTTCATCATTGAGTGGAAAAGAATAAGGCTTCCTCAGTACTTAAATCAGCTGGTTTTTTCTGCACGCCTGGTCTGTCTGATGATTAGATGAATATTTTTTGCCAATAATTATTTAGATGAAGATCAATGTGTCTGTATTTATGTGTTCTATGGACTAATTTGAGGATTGGCATGAAGTGTAACACCTGATCTCCTCTGAGATTATGTGGGTTTATAATGTGGTGACAAAGTGATCATGTACAAGACAGTTCATCTAAGGACCAGTTGTTAGAGGCATCAGATAACTCTAGAGTCAGGGGAGTTTAAGACAGTAAGATGCTCAAGAAGTACCCTTATGCTGTATGGAAGGTCTCCAGTTTAAATGGACAAAGGATAATCGGTAGAAAAAAGTGTCAGTATAGGACTATAGCCTTTCCCCTTTAAAAAAAATAAGTAAAATTGTAGATTTTGATATGATTTATTTTGTTTGTTTGTAATGAAAGTGAGACAGATCCTAGAAATGCCATGGAGTTCTAGTCCAGGTGGTTTTGAATCACAATGCCAGTGTGGTTTCTGCTAGGGCCAAGTAGCTGTTTCAGTCTGATTTGAGGAAAAAATTGTGATATTGCTTTCTTTTCATGGTGAGTTTGACTGATGAAAGACCAAAGAAACACTTGCCTCCTTATAAAATTTAAACTAATAATGCCAAGACTGGTGTTGTTATGATAACTCTCCAAATTCATGTAGTAGTTCACATCAGGCAAGAGGAATGGAAGCTTAAGATAAGCTTAGCTTGAAAGTGACATCTCACCAGTATCTCACGTGGTTCATTTCATGCAGTAGCTATTTATTTTTCTTTATTTTATTTTCTGTAGAAAGTCCAGCAAAGTATAATTCTGATTATTAGTTCTGGAGTCCCCATGCTAATGATAAATAAGAAGAAAATATTTCAAAATTCTGATAGCTAGTGCTTTTTATTCTGTTATAATGAAATAAAATGTAGTTTTTGCCAAATTACAGCTGCTATAGCATTTTGGATTTGAAGGCAAATTAAATTTAAAGGTGTAAAGAAACATAGAAAGTGCGTGCTAATTATGACATTAATAGTAAACTTTTTTTGACAATGTTGTTGTTAAAACTTCTCTCAAAAGCCCATGAAGATTCAACAACAAATAAACTCTTTAGGGTAAAAGATTCAGTGGCTTTGGCAACTTATCTTTTTTATACATGCATAGTTAAAGTTTGACAAATTGTTTGTTCTTCTGAGTAAATCTGTTTAGCAGGTGGATTGTAAGATGATCCTTATACTTCTTTTTCTCCTTGCCCTGAAAAGCATGAATGCATCAAACAATTGCCAGAAGCAGGAGATTTGAAAGACGACTTTGATGCATCTGACTCATTAAATTGAAACTTCTGCATCTGCATTCACTTTGTTAGCTTGCAGAAGTGTTTAATCAAGAATTAGAATGACTGCTGATAACTTGTGTTTGTTGTTTAGGGTACTTTTTATGGAGACATAATTCCAAATGAGATCCACTTCGCATGTCAGTGATAATGAGCGGATTAACCACTTGCTAGCTTTCCAAGTGCAAGTGTCAAGTGTGGTTGTGGCATGATGATATCTAGGAATGTCTGTAAATATATAAACTTATATAGTACCAATCTATGCATTTTTTGGGGAAGGTGGAACATTAGCCATGCTCAAGGAAACAAGGTTTTCAATAGAGGATGAATTCTGCTTATATTTTGATTTTTCTGAATAAGGTGAGGAGTGTTGGATCATTTTGTGTAAGGTAGGCTTGGAATACCTAGAAGAGAATCTGTGTTGTCATGAAAGGATATTTGTGAAACATAGCTAGTAGGCAGATTGTTTAAGCATGCGTGAAGGTATGGAGAGAGAAGAGAACAGATGGTTCAAACCAGGCTGACATAGCTCAAGGGTTTCTGCTGAGACCACGTTTACTGACTTGTGAGTAGTTCTCAGCTTTGCATTGATACTATCCAGTAAGGTTTGTGCATCAGAAAGGAGTGAAACAAAAACGTTCTTTTCATTTGTATAGGCCAGTGTTTCAGTAGGTGTATTGCCAAGTTCCACAGAGCAGAACTTGACCAGAGCATGCTGTTGGATAGGTGCAGGAACTGGTGAAATTAAAAGAATATGAAAGTAAAAGTATGTTTTCCAGTGATGTTGATGAAAATGAGAAGTTACCCTAGGGATTTATGTGCTCTGCTGTGTTGGAGGTCTGTCTTTCACAGTATCAAAAAGCAACCATTCAGGTAGAAGTCAGGATTCAAACAGATTGTAATTTGATGATTACTGAAATGAATCTTGATGTTAAACACAGCATTCAGATGACTTTAAAATCAACATTTGGTGTGGGCTAACAGTATTTCATTGCAATGGGATTTTTCTTTGCAATAATCACACCTTATTAGGAAGTAGTTTGCTATTCGTTAGTGAATGTCACCCAAACTTAGCAGTGATTTAATTTTCAATAAACATTGTTGAGAAGCTTTAAGGTCAGTGCATGCGTGCTTATGAGGGAAACTTTGTATATCAGTTGCCATCAGATGGACTTTCTCCACAGAGATAATTTCAGAGGTAGCATTTTTTGCAAAATAATTTTTGTTTCATTAATATCGCTGGTGTCTCTTGTTAAAGTAGACTTACAAAAATAAATTGTGGTGGGTGAGAATTCGGGACCCAACAAATAAAGGGGATAACATTTGTTCTCATTACCTGAGAAACATGGAGGAGGATGTAGGATTCTAAAGATTTTGGTAAGAAATGTGGCAGAAATTACAGTATCATTTTGTAAACTAAATGCTCGTTCCAGTACTTTCAGTTAAGATGTCTTGAATGAGATACTAGATTGTCAGACATTAACTGTAAACAGTGTTAAAGTCTTTTAAAATGACTGAATACCGTTAACGTCCCTAAAAGCAGGAGTCAACATTATAGCTAAGCTTACCTATTCTCGTGGATTAGAATAAATTTACAGGCATAGCAGTTTACCTGCAGCCCAGACACTATTTCTATGCCTTCTTGCACTATTCTAAAAACACTTAAGATTTGTTGCATTTTCTGTAACATTTTCCAATTTTCTTTGGTCTTCATAGGTTTCAAAAAATTATCGCTTGCAACACTTTCCTTACTGAACATAAACTGCATCTTTCTGAAAAACATTTTTTACTGTAGACCTCAGGATTAATTTATTTAAAGTTTTGTGTCATAAGGGATCATGTAGGACTTAAAAAACAGGCTAAATTGTGGGCTAATTCAGCACAACTGGCTTCTTTCCCCACAGAAATTGCTGATAGTAACTTTTCCCAGAGTATTACTCACTTAAGTACTTTGAGACGAAATGAATGACTCGGTATTGATTTTAGGACTTAAATAAAATAGGTCCTTTCCATTTTTTTGAAGATATGTTATTGGCGTAGTTATTATTTGCACTTGAAATGTGATTATGGTCTGGTGTGCAGTTTTTTTCTTCCATAAAGAGGAGCACATGGCAAAGTGCTGTGGAAGAAAAAGGACTGTGAGGTGTTGGCTGGTATTCTTTTTCTGCAGTCTTGTGTGATCGTTAAACTCTCTTATTTCCTGGTCAAACAGCACAACAGCAGCTAGACTATAGTGACTTTTTCAACAATTAAGACCTTCTAGGAGGAGCTGGATTATTGGTATTTTAGAGGAGGAATATTTCCATTCCTCTAAATCCACTGTTGTCTACTGACAGTTGCTTACACAGTGTGTGTTTCTGAAATTCTTCTTTGAACAGAGAGGTGATTATCCCGCTATATTTAGTGCTGGTGTGGCCCCACCTTGAGTATTGTGAGCATTTCTGGCCCCCCCCCATTTCAAAAAGATGTTAAAATATGTGAATGCATCCCGAGGAGGGCCCCAAAGCTGGGGAGGGCCTTCCTTCCCCCAGCTGCGGGGCACGAGAAGCCATCGTCGTGGTGCACGAGCAGCAGCCAGTAACCTGGCCCAAAGGGATGAGAGGAGCCGTGACAAGTGGTCGTGCTCGATGCTGCAGAGGAAGGCAAAAAACCCCCGGGGAGCAGTGCCAATGTGCCCCAGGGGAAAATTCCTTCCTGACCCCAGCGCTGGCGATCGGCTATTCCCTGAGCATGGGAGCAAGACCTGGCTCCTGGTCCCACAGGCTGGTCACGCCCCCGGGAGGTGCCGAAGCCCTACTCTCCCTCAACCTGGAGCCATCTGAGGGGCTTCTGAGAGTGGCCACCTGGCCTCAGCCTAATGGACTTTGGGGTCAAGAACCCTTCCTGCGCCTGGTGGGACACCAGTGCCTGCTCCAAAGCCCTGGGATCATTTGAAACGTGTCTGCATGCAATTTCTTATGGCTGCCGGGACGGACGGTGCCAGCAGAGCTCCATGGAAATAAGACAGGCTGTCCAAAATTGGCGAGCAGAGGTTCCACTGGTGGTTGATCATTTCCAGACCTCGAACATTTGGATCCATGCCCCAGGCACAGCCAGGCAAATGACAGCTCTTCCAAAGTGGGCAAACAGCCCGTTGCTGCTATCGCCGTCACGCCCCCTGCTCCCCCTTATACCGAGCTGGGCGGCCCCTCCGGTAAACGTACCCAGTGGCCGTGTTTATACGGGATGCGGAACGCACTTCGGCCATGGGGTAAAACTTTCAGAGGTATTCTATTCTGTTCTGTTCTTTATAATGCCACTTAGAAGACCTGAACTGCAATGTGATTGATCAAGCAAATGCTGTTTCATTAATACATGGAATAAATGATTAAATAAATAAATAAAATCTGTTTTATCAGTTTTATATATGTCCTGTAGGTTTTAAGAATAGCAAAACGCAGCTGTTGTCGGAAGACTTCTGTACAGAGAAGTTATTATCAATTCGTATTATTCTTTAAGTAAAACAACACAACATATTTTTAAAATGGAGTATCAATCTAGAGAGATCAGTTTTGGGAGGAACTTAATTAAGTTTGTGCAGTAATTGGAGAGTGCTCCTAGAACTTTGTGCTTCACTGGGGATTAGCTTGTGGCTACACTGTACTGGCTTTTACCCCGTCCTCCTAGTTGCTAGACTTTATTAAAAGATGCTGAAATATAATTAAATACATCCTGATATAAATTACCTGTGTACATTATTGTAATAGCTTTCACAAAGACATTATTTAATTGCATGTGGGAGAATATAGGGCATCACCGACTTCTGTTCATTTTTATGCTAGGCATTGAATGAGCGTAACGGGGGACCACAACATGCTGAGATTAGCCCATACTAATATTTACCTTTCTTTGCAGAGCATTTGGAAACCTCTAGGTGTCAAATGCCGTAAAAGTTAGTATAAATAATAAAACAACTCTAAATAGCCTATTGTTTATAGTAAAGTTTTATTTGTTTCTTTTTTACCTGATAGCACCTTCCAACACTAACATGTCAACAAGAATATGTATTGCTTTGTTGACTCCCACCCTCTCATTACCATCTGCATCACGCTTCCCTCTCTAAGAGAAGAAACAGATACAGGGACCAAGTGTTCCCCACATACAGGTTCAGCTGGAATAGGTCAATAGGAAAATTTTACCGGGAAATCTGAGACTTGTGCGAACCCACAGAAAAATTAAAATCAGGTCTATCAGCCCCACCAAGGAGCAAACACTTCCAAATAGTGCTATATGACTAATTACTGTTGGGTTCAGTTCAGCTGAACCATACTTTTGAGAATGGATGTCCTTCACAGAATAGGAGAGAAGGAGACTGTGTTCCCTTCATGTCATTTGCCCAGTGATTGGAATATTCAAGTGGGGTGTAGAAAACAGATTTAAAATCCGTCTTTCCCTGCTTTAGGAACAAGCTCAGGACTCTGCCCCAGTATATCTTAGGAGAGAAATGAGTGTTTCACAGAGTATGCACGTATGAATTTCTTAGAAACTGTCCTGCTGAAGTTGTTGCATTTTAAAAAAAATAATTAAGTATTTCTAAATCATTAAGTATTTCTTCAAGGAGGAATGGGATTGATTTCTTCCAATTTTGGGTAATTCAAATTGCAAGACTGAAAAAAGACCTCAGCCTTTCATTCCTCTCCATCTTTCCTCTCCCATTCCCCAAAATACCCTCACTCACAGGGATTTAAGAAGGCTTAAGTTCCTTGTCTGCTTCAGGTTAGCAGTGTAAACACAGCTTAGAAGAGTTATGCAGAATAACTCTCTATAAACATTGAATCAGTCCAAAACTAAAACGTTGTGGAGTTTGGGGGGGAGGGGGGGGAGACGACACACATTCCGTTTGTGATGACAAAACTATTTGTTTGCTTTGGCCTAGAATCAGTACTAATTTTGACTGCCCCAGATTTTACAAATACCTGTGCACATTCCCCACCCAACTCTACTCGGAGCTTTTGAAATGGCTGAGTAAATGACAAAAGGTTATTCCATAGGCAAAGAATGAAATGCTAATAAGTGTAACATTTTCAGGATTAATGGCTGAAAATGGATGTGGTAATCCCCAACAAAGAAACGTAACCTAAAGTCTTTGCTATCTGGAATGTCCGGGTCAGTCAGCCCTGCAGGAAAGCGCAGTTAGAATTCCCTCAGATGGAGGTCTGTAATGGTAGAGTTTAGGCCAGGGGGATTTCTCCTAAAGAGAAATTCTCCATTACATTGGTTTTGTAAATGAGGTTGTCTTTTGTTTTTATGGAACCAACAGTCCAAGTGGCTGTGTTTCACTTAAGCTCCAGTAAATTATCAGTAATTAAAATTGTTGCAGCGATACCTTTGGGGCCAGAGGTTGAAGAGCTTGACATCCCAGATCCTGGCAGAACAGTGATCAACTGATTTTTTATTAAACACCTGCTGCTGGGAGTTGTACGGTTTTACCTACATTAGCTGGCAAGATGTTCTGGACAGCAGGAGTATTGCAGTTTTGATTCAACAGTAAATTATAGTCAATTAACTAGAAGCTATTAGAACTTCACAAGCTTTTTGTAGTGTTAGTGGGAACAGTATGCAATATTTGTGCTTTTTGGTTTCGTTGACTAGTATTAGCAAAGTTTTCTTCGCATCAACCCATGAAAAATAAGAAAACAAAAACAAACTCCTTCCTCTAATTACTTAGCTTTTGCTTTTAACCATACGATTTATATCTGCCTTGTTCGAAGTGCAAGACTGAGGGGAAAAAAAGAGCAAGTTATTTTATGAGCCAGAATAACAGGAGAGTGTGGCTTACATACCCCAGTTTCTCATCTGTAAACTGCATATAGTAACTATTTATTTCAAATGGAGTTAAGGAGACTTGGTTTTGTTGGCATGTGCAAAACACTGAAAATATCTCCAAAAATATGAAAGTATTATCAATAATTTCTATGCCACTGAAATCCCTTAGACTTGATGGGTACAGTGTCATGTAATTACACTCTACCATTTACTCTGTACAGTAAAAATCAGGCTGTGAAAAACCATACATATTTCGCCTGGATTCCTTCCAGCTTTTCATCACCAGCAAATTATTCCTGTCCAGTGAGAAACTACACGTCCACTGATAGATGCTAGTAATGTTCTTGAGAAGGGCACTTTGTTGTGTCCTAGATATACGCCACTCTGATATCTAGATACTGGAAGCAAACAAAAAAAGATGGAAAACTATTCAGAACTCTGTTGGGTTTTGGTTTTTTTTTGGGGGGTGGAAAGCAAACAAATTAAAAAGCTCTTTAAAACCTACTGTAACTATACTGTAACTAAATCATCGTACCACTGCGGGAAAAGCAGAAATGCTGATTTTAGCTATGCCGTCAACTTCCACACTGTCTTCTGTGCGTCACGTAGTGTGGCGGCGTGCGAGTGCTCTTGGTACCTGTGTGCAGTGTTGCAGGGAAATAGCCCAGGCTCTTCGTGATGCCTGAGCAGGGATGAAATTTGGAAGCAAGCCCTGGAACGGCTCATTGGTTAACACACACAGGCATGCATCCACTGAATGCACAATTAGGATGTTTATAGAAGATATACCTGTGTGCTTGCTGCTGTTTTCTGAACCTATGGGATTTTAGGACAGGTGCTACATGTCCTGCAGCAGCTGGGTGGAGGGCTGTTATCTGTGGCTTCGGTTAAAGCAAAGCCAGCTGATTACCGCAGGTATGCCCAGCCTGCCACAGTAAATCCTCCTGTGTATAGCACAAATAGACCAGCAAAGGAGAGGAGTTCATATGCTTTCTGGCAGAAAAGGAGGTCTGCGATCATCGAAATGTTCAGGCAGGAGGAGGATATCACTGAAAAGATTTGAGCAAGTCAGAGATAAGATGAACAGATCAAAGTAAACAAAAATTATAGCCCCCTTTAATCAGGTCAGCACTAGGCACGGTAGAGGCGGGCCTCAAAATAGAAGAGAGATAGAGGTTGTGGATGTTGAAAGAAAAGGAGGGAAGAATCTGCTGTCCTTTGATTTCCAGTACGAGTACAGAATAACACATGATTTCTCATCCTTCTGTCAACTTTATTATAAGATAAACACAGGCAGTCAGGATGCCCTGTGCAATCTAATAGGAATAACTTCAAATACTGCACTGAGAATTAGGATCTCAATCTCCCTATCTTTCTGTTTGGCACTTAGAAATTAAAAGGAAGCTTTCAAGAATACATCTTCTTTTGACACACAGTTGTAACTTGCAGTAAGATAAAAGTTTATATCATCTGCAAAACTGCTAAAATGGAAAGAAAAACTGCATATTAATCTTAAAGAAATTATCTTCTTCCTTTAAACATGATTAACTATGCAAAGAAATAGGTTTGTTTTAATAGATTTACATCTAATTAGCAGAACAGCAGGAGGTAATATAATAGAGCCCATACAGTAGAAATAAATGTTGTTTAGCAGCATGGTGCTCAGGTGTCAGGAAGTTAAACCTGTAGTCAAACCTGCTCAGTTTAGATCTATGAAATATCCTGGAGTGCCATGTTTTGCATCATTTTGCATCATTTAATCATACTACTCTTGGGAATGGAATATCTTTTAAAAAGATCACAGAAAATGCGCTAAATGTCTACGAATTATGGTGATAAACTGTCTACATAATGTGTAAAACTAATGCAGAAAAAGCGTAGTGTGACAAATAGGAAATAGCAGTATTCCCTCTGTATCTGTTTTGCACAGTATTTATGTACATAGTTTTTACATATGTCTTGCAGAAGTGTTTTCCCGTCCATTTGAAATAGCCTTTGATAGTGACAGTCTTTCCTGCGAACTGAAAAGCGTGCAATGCATGGGAAGTAATCGTCTGGTTCATTTTAAGAGGCAGCCAGGAGTGCTTCCAGCTCACCCGCTGTAACAGAAGTTGTATAACCACCACAGCTGTATGGGCGAGAGATGTGAAATCCCTGCAGAATTGCCTTGCCTTTTATGGGGTGCGAATTTCACAAATGTGTTTTCTGGCCTGGGATGAGGCAGTTACTAGTGTTAAGTAATTTTCCAATAAAGAGAAACTCTGAAATGAAACAAGGAGGCCTGCTTTGCTGCCTTTCCCACAGCCTTGTCCTGCCTGGCCCCTGCGTGGGAGCGCCGAGCTGCCGCACGTCCCTGCCCTCGCACCCAGGGACAAGTGGAGCACTGGAAAGGCCCGTCCCAGGGGCCAGCCACGCGCCAGGCAGACAGAGAGCAGGGAAAAAAATTCACTCCTGAAACCCCGAAGGGATTTTTCATGCAGGTCGCCGTTTTAACTTTGCAAAAACTAGTTTTTAATATGCCATGTCGCATATTAATTAAGGTGGAATTTTTTTTTTCTTCTTCTTTGTAGGGCAGGAAGTAGTTTTCCCAAATCCTTTGAGTTATTTCTGCCTTAGTGGAAGCACGCTGGAGAATTTTTATTTTCTCTCAACCCATGTTCAATTCTCTTGCCTGTCTGTCATTCATCTTCTTGTCTTTTAGCTGCTTTTTTAACTTACATTTCCACATGCCTTGAAGTGCATGGTCATGAGCGTACCTGTGATAATTACAGCTTACGTTATGTCTAAAAACTGATTTTCTAGACAGAGCCTATGATTATATAGCGTTAGCATGTACAGGCCTCAGTGGAAATCACAGCCTATTTGTGATGTGCTCTGGAGTGCACAGTAACATACTGTGCTTGCCTTCAAACATTTAACCGAAGCCTATGATCTTAAAAAAGATGCAACTTGCATAATTACAGAATTGATTTCAAAGGACTGCTTGTGGCAGAAAGAGTTAGGTAAACAAATTCCTTGTAGCGTCCAGGGTGAAAAAAGAGTTAGGTAAACAAATTCCTTGTAGCGTCCAGGGTGAAAAAAAAAGAATATATGCAAGGGAAGAGAGAAGGGAATAAAGAAAAAAATGAATTGTAGAGATCTAAAGCTAGGGTAACACATATTCACAATGTAAGCTCTGCAGATGGATGCAGGAGGGGTGTGTAGATAGATACTCTGCTGGGAGCTATACTAAGGAGAGTTGCTATATGAGCCCCATTTGAACTTCATGTGTTTGGAAGACAGTTACTAAATATTGGCAGTGAAGTCATATTGACTAATCCCTGTTCAGTTTTTGGCATGTGATACATTTCTTGGGGGATAAATGTTTGCCAATTGGACACTCAGAACCGGTCTAACTGGCGGAAATTGTGCAGATTTGGTAGTTGGCCCATAGCTCTGCAAGTGAAGAGAGGCTTCCATTCCCCCTCTCAGACTGGCTGAGACCATGTTAGCCATGACATAAAATACATTTAAAAGTAGAACTTGCTCTATACCAGAAAGGAACCTTCTGTGGAAAGCTACAACAAAAAAGGGGTTTATGTACATTGCAGTCAGTGGCATGAACTCCAGTATTACTGGTTTTTACTTTGTCCCTTGAAGCTGATGACAAGGAATATTTGCAGTTGAAACGCCACAGTGAAGAGAAAATCCGCTTTACAGTTTACTGCACAGTATAAATGAAATTATGGCTATTTAAAAATATGGCTATGACTGTATAGAAAGAAAATTGTTGAAACATTCATTATACGGATTCCTTAGGTGGAATTTTATTTAATAACCCCTGCATATTTAGAAGATTCCGATTTACTCAGTAATTTAAAAACCTAACAAAAAATATGTTTCTATTCACATCCTTTACTGAGATGCAGCAGCTGTCCACCTTTCAAATTGTCCATGTGGACATGTGTCCACATCCTTTTTATAAGTGTTTTGCAGTGTCAAAGCCAAAGCTTAACAATAATTTGCAATTATTTGTTGAACAGGTTATCTAAAATAATTAACCTGCTTTGAATGGTAAGTTTTCTTATGTAAGGAAAGGTGACCAGATATATGAGTTCGTAAGTATTCACAAAAGTCACTCTGAACGGTGTACAGCCTTTGAAAGCTTTCTTTTGTGATCATATGGATTCTTAAGCAGAGCAGAAGAGTGTATCAGTACTGTTACTGTAAGAAATTCCCATATAATAAAAATTGAACTAACTTGCATAGTGAAAAGTAACTAAATCCCAGGATAATACAATATTTAGATTCAGTAAATTTGCATTGGTACTCAAAAGGTGTTCAGTTGAAAATTCCACATTAAAAAATTTATTATTAACACCATGAATTAGAATGAAATATTTTTATGAGTCCACATGCATATTTGTGTGCGTGTGTGTATACAGGCTTAACAATTTCACTGGAGTTGAAATATCGAAAACAGCAGTCACGTCAATTTAAAAAATAGTGTTTCAGCTTTGGTTTTCATATTCCTTATGCTACAAATTTTGAAAAGAAACTTCTTTAGAAATAAAAAGATTGACTTTGAAAATTAATTGAAATGCTTCATCTTGATTACTATGTTGAATGCTTTGCTGACACTGATGTATTATTCCCTTGCCACATTAGTACTTTAAATGGCACTTTATAATGAAAAACTCTCAGATTTAACCAAAATTGGCTAATTCTTTACTAGGCCAGGTTAGTTGAAGGAGAATTACAATGGTGAATGACGAATATAGTCATCAAGTAAGAGTTCCTGCAGGTATGAGCAGCATCTCAATATGATGTGCCAAATTAGCTTTCAGCTGTTTTAATCTGTATTCTCTACAACACAGTGCCCTGTGGTGTTACATATAGTTGTTTCAGAAATGCTACCCTAGCATACCTGAGGTTAAACTCCATCTGACCTGATGTGAGTTATTGGATGAAGCTGCCAACCAGGTCTGATATTTAGCTGGCACTAGGATGCCTTCGTTTGAGGGGGAAAAATAAATCTAGCATCTGGCCTGCATAAACAGACACCTGCCCTTGTAAATGACTACGGGTCTGTGATTTTTGGAAGAACAGGAAAAAACTATGAAAACTCTGGGAGCTGAAGAGAGCATTATTAAATTTCTCCCTAGACTCATATACAAGAATGTGGGTATGTCCATTTCAGTGGGAGGGTCCAGTGCAAAAGCTCAATACGAGCTCAGGTTCTGCATATAATAGCATATGGGCCTGATTTAGGTCTGATGCCTTAAAGCATGTTTATTTATGGTCTGGACTAAAACTGCTATCATGCTTTGGCAAAATAAAGCAATTGCAGTTATTACATTGGAGGGCCATAGAATAAACATGGTTGGGAAGAAGATAATTATCTAGAAATGAAGCTGTTCATTTTGCTTTTAGTTTGCCAGTGAGGGACTGATGCTGCATGGAGTGTTAAGTTGCTGATGGGCGGTGATTTTATACGGTATCAGGAGTTTATTACATCTCTTAAGTCTCTTGAAAAAGTTGAATGTACAAGATAAGCTAATTAGGAAGGCATGGTATGATTGTTCTTGCAAAATGCCAGATTCAAGATAAATACAGGCCTTTCACCAAAGTGTTAACTACAGTCTTATAATGCTCTTACATAAATAATTTCTTATATTATCACATAAATTAAAGATGAAAGAGAACCAAGCAAGACCTAGCAGAACTACAGCAGATTTCATGGAAGGTGCCAGAATGGTAAATGACACAGAGATAGCTTTGTGGGAAGAGAGATTGAACTAAACAGTTATCATATTTTCAGAAAGAAGACAAGTAGAAGGCATATGAAATGCAAAATAATGGACTATGCTGACAAGATAAATGGTGGCTCCTATTTACTACTTATCACATAGGAACAAGGAAATAATCATGGAAATTGAAAGGCAATACATTTTAAAACGGCGGAAAGGAACTAATCATCCAACGTATGAGATTTATGGAGCTTATTGTCCCAAGATATCACTGAAACTAAGAGCCTAGCAGATTTTTTTAAATCTATTGAATGAGTGGAAATGTGGTATTAAATGAAAGAAAAGGAGCTGCTGGAAGAATTTCTCCTTTCAGCTGGTGTTCAACAATGAGGTTTTCCCATATTATTTGGAACCATTCGGTATTAGCCACCATTTAACATCAAATGCTTTACATGTACGATCAGTATGTAAACCTATAAACTCATAGTTTACCTACATGAGCCCACAAATACCACTTGCAAAGATCTCTTTAAGATTTTTTTAGCAAGAAACATATTCTCTGCCAAATGCAAATATTTAGAAAAAGACTGAGCTCTGTTCCATTAACTTGTATAGAAGCAAACAATCTTATTCATGACTGGTATCTACAGGTGTCTTGCTTAAGGGAAAGAGTCACTGGTGCTCTGTTTAGGAAGCAGCCAAATGTGTTCCCAGTGGCTGGCTAAATAATCCCTGAGGATAACAATCCTGACATGACGAGGAGGAAGAAACCACCATAAGTATATGTTGTCACAGTTAAATTATCCAGGGTATGTGGAGTTAAAAAGGACCATGTATTCTTCAGGTATTTTGGAGCAAGTGTGCTCTGACATCATCAAGCAATCTTACTCCTTGTAGTGGCTGACCTGCATATGTATGGAATTAATAATTCATCTGTGACACAAAGACAGCAAGTATTTTTCCTCAATTACAATCTACATGGCTAAGATATTAATAAGCACTTCAAAGCTCCTTGTGTTTGGTTTGTTGCCTTTTTATCTCTTTGTTTTTTTAGCTTTTTTTAGCAATGTCACTTACGGCAGGTTGAGTCAACCAAGTCGAGCATAATTTAATCTGCTGAAGTAATTATGTGACCCTGTAGGCCTAAGCAGAATCAATTATCTGTCAAAACACGATGTATCGCTGACACTATTAATGGTGAGTGGTCACCAGGCTCTGCCGCGCGCATCTGCCTGGACGTGTGTCACAGGCAGCATCGCTATCAACAGGCTAAAGGGGCCTGGGTCAGGGCATATGATTGCCCATACTGTGTAATCATTAGGCACAGGCCACCTAGAACTCCCAACAAGCAGGCTGGATGCCACAAAAGTATTTCGAAGAGTACGGTATTTCAGGTGTGTAGACACTAGCTGTGCTGTGCCATGGCCTCAACGCAAGAGAACAGCCCCTGGCCAATTTTCTTTCCTAGTATAGGCATAGTCACAACTTCTCAGTGCTAAGAGAGAGAGTAATATGCTGCCTGTATGCTAATGTGGATATTTTTCCTTGCCTTTGGGTAAGAGAGAATTAAGTTTAGTAGGAGAAAAAATGTGTGTCCAGTGACTAAGACTATGATAGACTGAAGCTGTAGGTGACTTTGAGATCCGTTTACAGGCTGTGCCACATACAGGGCTTCTGTTTTGCCAAGGTCACACTGTTTATCTTACTCAGTATCTATAAAATGAAGCTGCTGATTACTTAATTCTTAGAGGAGTTTCAGGGACCAATACATATATAAATGTCTGAAATGGCAAGGAGGGTGATAAAAACTGTTTTCTTTTAAGAAACTTGGAGTTTTTTAGTTCCACAGCAACAGACTTTGTAGGCTGTTCTATGCATGCATTTCCAAAACACCTGCATCTAAGAGTAAATGTAAGTGCATTGTGACTTACTTGCCCATGCTTTCTCCCACAGAATTGTTTCTGTTTAATAATAATCGGTGTGTGGGAGAAAAATCTTATTACAGTACCTCTCCATTGAAATTGCTTGCCAGACACTGAGGAGGAGAAGGCTGTAAGATGCGCTGCTCAGAGGTCATCCATCAGAGTAGCCTAGCGTAAATCTGTTTTATTTTCTTTGTTGTCTGTTTGTGCATCATTTAAGTCACAGTGGAGTTAATCTATTAGACCTTTGGGCTTGTCTTCTTTTCTAAAATCACTAGGAAATTTAAAAGGCTGACTTGCAAGAGAAGGAGCAGAGGTGTAGATTTTTCCTCTTCTATGGTATTTCTTCTTCCATTTTCCATATGCCTTTCAGCTGATCTATATGCTTTCTTATTTTCAAACAACTTCAGTAGGGCACATTATTTTGCTTTTCGTGGTTCTTTTTAGAAACTTTCTGTGGGGAGTTGTTCTGCACCTATATTCTTTCGTAAGGAAGAAAATATTCTCCATATCTTCACCCATTGCATTCACAACAAATTATTACCTGGGAAGATGATCCCATTATATCACAGTCACAGAGGTCATTGTAAAAACTTTCTCTGTGTAAAAGAAATGTAGTTGTCTTGAATGTTGTGCAATTACTGATCAGAGAGTTCTTGAGCTCCCTTTTGGGAAAGAAAAGAAAGAAGGAAAGAAAAAGCAGTGCTATTGGAACTAACAAGGAGAAAGGATCAAAAGCAATCAGTGCAGTGAGATTTCTGAACAGTGTGAAAGATAGTGTTGTGCATGGCTCAAAGGACAGTAGGCTAAAGCACATGCATTTGAATTTGTTACTGTAAGAACCTCTTTAGTACAGATAAAACTGGAAGAACCTTGGGGTCTGAATGCTGCAAAAACTCACCTGAGACTTCCATACCTCCTAGAGACAACTTCTTTTTCTTCTCATTGTGTGCATATTGTATAGTTCCTCCAGTCACAAAGGTATCAAAAATAAAATTTATGTAGTATCATTTTATATACACAATTGTGTATCCACTGCTTGCATGTAAAAATGTTCTACAATGAACAAAGTGGTGCAGATTCAGACCTGTGAAAGACTCCAAGCAAAAAATTAAGTGCAGCTTTGACAGATAATGAGATTTTGTCCATTTAAATCTAAGTAGGGGTTGTGGGATATACTACACAGTTTACTGAAGGAAAAGGCGCTGTGTCAATAGAGTAACTTTGCTATCTCATTCTGAATTTTTTTGGCAAAAATTAATTCTTTCAGATGTACTGATTGCTGCATCATATTAGGTGCTACAAAAGTAACACTATAATCTGTTGCCACGGTGCAACAAATAACAAATAACTGCTTAAATAAAAACTAATTGAGATGTAGATATTCTTGGGCATATGTGATTGTTTTGGAGATCTTTGATTACTTTTTTAAAATTTAGAAAAAAAAATCCAGTTGCCCAGAAATTCCCTCATTGTTTGGATGTTCTGTAAGTAGGAGAATTTCCAATACAATACTAGATGTAAAATAACTGAATAGATGTTTCAAGCTAAATTTGTGGGTCTATGCACATATGTAAATACAGTTATAAAATACATTACCTTTAAGTTTTGAGAAGTGGTTAGAATGATTAAACGCACTATTTCTGTAAAATATTTTATCCTTTAGAATAGGACACCCATCTGATGACTGAACTGTAACCTCTGGAACTTTGAACACTCAGATTCCGTAAAACAGATTTATGTTTCCAGGGAGAAGCTTTAGGTAAAAGCCTTGTTTTCAAGCCTGCTTGTGTCAAAACGTGAAGAAGACATCATCTGATGTCAGACATCCTCTCGGGATTTAGAGCTCTGGTGCCAGCTACATTTTTCTATGTTCCCGTTGAATTATGATGATACAGGGGTGAGGGGGATCTGATTTTTGTGATACTTCTGAGCTGTTATGTAGTGTTTAGGAGCAGATTTGCAACAGCATAAGAAGTGTGTATCTGAATAAAATGTAAGGCTCTTCATTGCCTCCGTGATTCCAAGACTTAAAAGGCAGGAAAAAGAAGTGTACATTAGAAGAACTGCCGTGCTAAGCCATAATTCAGAAATGCAGCAGCTTGAGCACAGCGGAGCGGCAGCTCACCTGGAATCCGAGTAACTTGTGTTTCCTCCTCATAACGAATATCTGTGTGCAGAAGAGACTGTGTCTCCAAATGTACAAATCGAAGAAGAAGTGCTGAGGGTTTAGTTGGTTCTTATGAAAGAAAAGGTTTATTTGCATCTACCTGGAAAGCATAAAAAGCAGTCCCGCTTCCCTCACTCAGGAAACCTAAGGCTGCAGTATTACTGGAGTTTAGCATTGAGCGCCAGGTATGGAGTTTTAAAAATGCGTGTTCTGGGCATTATGTAAAATATAAAGCACATCTGTAGGCATGAGGAAAGTTAATTTGCATATTATAGTGTTATAAACAACGACAGCTGTTTGGCTTCATTAATATATTGTCAGTAGAAAACAGGTCAATATACATTTGCTTTTTGTTCTCCGAGCCAGCTGTCAGACTAATGGATGTGTATACAACGCGGTGGGTGTTCGTCATAGGCTTAATTTCCCAGTAACTTCTTGGTAAAACAAGTTTAGATGAAAATACTTCGAAATGGTGAAATGCTATAACTTGCTTTAATTTAGGATTTGGTGGAGTATGTGTCTCTCTGAAGTGGACAATTGCAATTTTTACTGAAGTCTGTGAGGAAAGCCGCTTTTTCAGCCAGGTCTAATATTAACCCAGAATGTTGTGGGAATGGTCTGTCTAGACAATGTGATTTATGGCAGGACAGACATTTAGTTCAAGTCTCTCTTCATCTTACTTTTCCGACACTGTTGGCTTATGACTTCAGCTTACAACCATGTTTTTTTCTCTCCTGTTACGTTTCATGTTTTCAATGATCGCAGTGTTGCACAAAGAATGTATTTTTGATGCATCCTTGGGACCTTGTCACTAACTCCTGTTTTTGACCAACTCACACTAAGCTGCTGAACTTGGCCCAGAGATTTTAATGGGAGCTGTTTCCTTGAACACATCCTCATTGCATGATCTCTCACATACCTTACTCCTCAAATACCTTACTCTGAGACTATTAAAAATGTGACAGTGGTTTTGTGAGAACATGCTGAGACATGGGGTCTAAAGGTTGGGGAAAAAAAGATGCTTTCTATGGGTAATCTTGATTCCATATGTGTAAAGTATGCAAAACACATACTGGGGTACTGGTGGATGAAAAGCTGGACGTGAGCCACCAATGTGTGCTCACTGCGCAGAAAGCCAACCGTATCCCGGGCTGCATCAAGAGCTGCGTGGCCAGAAGGTCGAGGGAGGTGATTCTGCCCCTCTACTCTGCCCTGGTGAGACCCCACATGGAGTCCTGCGTCCAGCTCTGGAGCCCCCAGCACAGGAAAGACATGGACCTGTTGGAGCAGGTCCAGAGGTGGCCACAAAAATGATCCGAGGGCTGGAACACCTCTTCCATGAGGAAAGGCTGAGGGAGTTGGGGCTGTTCAGCCTGGAGAAGAGAAGGCTGCGGGGAGACCTTACAGCAGCCTTCCAGTACCTGGAGGGTCCTACAGGAAAGATGGGGAAAACCTTCTTAGCGCGGCCTGTTGTAGTAGGACAAGGAGTAATGGCTTTAAACTAAAGGAGGGTAGATTTAGACCAGATATAAGGAAAGAAATTTTTTATGATAAGGGTGGTGGAACACTGGAACAGATTGCCCAGAGAGTCAGTGAAGGCCCCATCCCTGGAAACATTCAAAGCCAGGCTGGACAGGGCTCTGAGCAACCTGGTCTGGTTGAAGATATCCCTGCTCACTGCAGGTGTTTGAGCTAGATGCCCTCTAAAGGTCCCTTCCAACCCAAAACATTCTATGATTCTATGAATTTAGATGTAGGAAAAGATTACAGAAATGCTTATGTGGGATGCCGTAAATAAATACATGAACATTAGAATAATATCTTGGCTTTTCATCATGTTTGCCAAACCTTTGTCTTCAGAGCAGAAGCATGCTTATGTAAGCAGATGAAAGTTGGGGACAGTTACAGTTGTTCATCTTCAAAACTTGCTTTGTTTGAGCAACAGAAGGCTTAAGGAGGAATATTTGGATAGCTAAACACTAGTTTTTTTTCTAATCCAAGCTCACTTAAAAATAACTCACCTGCTATTATACAAACTGTTTAAAAATAACTTAAAAATTCATTAGGTAGAATATAATATTTATTCTGTATTCTAGCTTGAAAGTAGAATTTTTAATATCTAGATGTTAATGCATAGTGCTTTTTTCATTCCAAAGCCATAAATGCAGCAGCATAAAAATCTGAAGCGCACAGAAGAGAATACAATATACAGACACGACATAAAAATGTGGAGCCTAAATGTTTCTCATTTTCTCCCGCAGCTCAAGGGAAAGCACTTCCTGAAGAAGGTTCAGTTCCTCAGCATTTTAGTAGTGAATTATCCACTAATAAATAGAGGGGTTTTATTTACATGGTTTTTAATCACTGTAAGATATATCACGGCTTGTGTTAATGCGTGATAACACACACCACGTGTTGAAAGCACAGGGCTTCACCTTCTTTCTGACAACACTCACAAAGCATATGTTATCTCTCACTAACACTTGCCTTGTTTCTCCCTCCGAAACTGAACCGCGCAGTCAGCTGCACATCACATGTGAGAGCCCCTTGGGCTTCAGCCAGTCCTTTTCCGACGACTGGTGCTAGCTGTGAGGAAGCAGTCTTATAGCTTAATAACCCAACATTATATTAAAGGAATTCTGTAGGAATGAAATTGCGAGCGAGTTCTATTAAATTCAAATACACAGTATTTAAGATTATGACTAAAACAAACCAATGAAATCTGTAAAATGCGAAGCTAAGGCTAGCTATTCATGCCTTGTTTGTAGACAGAGTAGAGCTGATAGAAATGTCACATAACTGCCTTCTGGGATGGCTGAGAAGCTCTGGCACAGCAGCGAGAGCTCTCCAGGCTGCAGATGCAGTTTTTCTTCCTGTGAGGCTTCAGGCATACAGCTGCCTGCCTTCCAACCAGCCTGCAGGCCTCATCTGGAGTCCTCCATGCTTCCTTCTCAAGTGTGATCGTGGTGAGGATGCCCCGCTTCTTCTAGGTGAAAATACTGGAAGAATAGCAGAGCAAATGGAAAGGATGAGAGTGGTTGCTTGTGGGGGATGTTTAGGCAGCAGGCACTTACCAGCTCTGAGGGAGGGACTAATCAGATCATAGAAGCCTCTATTAAGCCCCTTCGGCATATGAAAATAAGCAAAATGTATGATTCATTCATAGAGATTTTGTTCATACATGTTCTGTTTTCATAAATGTTTTATAAGTAACTGAGGAAGTATTCAAGCCCCAGAAGAGTTGGGTAATGAAGAAGCTTGTTTTCTCCTTCAGAAATTAAATGGATCAGGTCTTGTAGCACTTTTCTTTTTTTAATAAGATTTCAGAATTGCAGTTATTAAACAGAATTAAAAGTAAACAAAAGAGAAAAGCCCGTAACTGGGCAAAACTGAATTAGTTTAGCAAAAGTCGGTGTTGAACTCCTCTGGTTTCAGTCTGCATCTTATTCAAACAACCAAACTTTATGTAAAAATTCCTGTTATAACTCATATTGGACAACTGCCATTCCCAATTAAGTCTGGAATAACATAACAACCATGCTTTTTCAGACTAGCCTAATAGTGGGCATAAAACTGAGACAGAAGAACAAATTCTTCATGCAAGTCCGGATCTGAACACAGAAATGTTTCTAGTTGTTGTAGAGAGCCTAAGTTGTGCAATCACTGGCAAAACTTGGTGGTAGGAGTGAGGCTAAATCCCAGGTGGGTTTCCCCTTTCTTGTGCTGGTCTCTGAAACACGCCATCGGAGTTATGCAGCATTCATAGTGCTGTAAGGCTCCTGCCAGCAGTGATTGAAAACCTCACAGGTATTCTATAAGCTTGGAGAAGGAGGAGGAAAAGCAGTGGGAACCTCCTTCTTCTGCAAGGGGGTGCTTAATTGTCTGCTGACAGCTGTTTTCTGTGTCACGTTTTCTTCCATGACAATCATTCACCTGTTTCCTGCTAAAAACAACATCAAGACTGTGTAGAGGTATTGAATGTTATTGCTCTTTCAGTTTGGTTTAGTTCAGTTGTATATATGCAAATAAACATTTTCTTGTAAAAACAGATATCCACCTACAGAGTACTAGACAAGTTTTTCATCTGTTAAGCCTGAAGCAAATGTTTGAACTTGTCTGTCTTGAATTTTCCAAACATAGTTTTGCTTTCAGATATGGAAGCAAAGCTATCTTCATAATAAGAAGAAAGCCTAAGAGTATATACAAGCAGAGGTTGGAAGACAACCTGGTCTCCGTAAAATTACTGTATCAGATCTTCTACACATTTGTCGAAGTATTATAGTTATTATTATTTATAAATGTTAGTATTGCCAGCTCTTCAACCATATCAGTCACCTTCCGTACAAACAGGGTTGTTGATCATGTCGCTATTTTATTTCTAAAGGATTGTTCTATATACTTTCCCCAGGAAGTGTAACTATCACAGACATTGAAGTCGTGAGGTTTAAATGTATTCCCTGGAGCCTAGCTCATTTTCACACTTCAAGAACCAGTGTATTTAGGGCAATCTAACCACCTTCCTGGACAATTGACTTCCTAACTTTTCTAGACTACATGGATAACAACATTTATGGAAGGAAAAAAAAACTTAAGCCTTAACCACTTTTGCAAGCATTAAGTTCACATCAGATTAAATGATTAGAACATAATTTAGGACATGAGTGATCCCCTTTTGTAATGATAACCTTCTTTGTATAAGGCTTTAGGTGACAAGGAAAACAAGTGAACCACTCAGATCGGTGTAATGGCCCTTATAAAGAAGAATGTGAGCCCAGATATCTGGGACCTCACAGCTCTTTGCTCAGAGATGTCTGAACATCCTTCGGGCAGCCAGCTCTGAGACGGAAGAAAGTGGAGGCTTCATTGGAGTTTATTTCATTTCCATTTATTATCTGGCCTGCTGGAGGTGGAGACGAGTGATGATGAGCTGATAAATCTTTGAAAATCTGTCATCTTTCTACTTCTACCTTGAAAGAAAAGACTGTCTCAGAGCATTTCCCCACTCTGTCTCCTGGGGTGAAAGATCTGTTGGACTATTGCTGAAATTGCAAGTGGAAAAGGCAGAAGAAGGACTGGCCAGGATTGCAAGGGGAAGGCTCTTCCTCTTCCAAAGATTTCTTCTTCCTCTTGTCCAGCTGAAAGGAGAGTGGAGTTGCCTGGCAACTCATTTTAACTGATCCCTTTTCCTCAACAGACTAAGCATTCAGCTAAGCATCATGACTCTACTAGTTTCTTCGATTTCCTGATCTGTTCTCTCCCTTGTAGTGTGTAAACCATATATTCAGGTACGCTGAACTCATCAGCTGTATATTTTAGCATCAGACAGGGACTCTCACTGGGGCCAAAGGGACAGTAAACAATTGTAACATTTATGGTTTAAGGAATAGTTACTCTGGCCTAGCATATAGAAGTCCATTGAGCCTGCACTCAGAAGAAGCAGGAGCCATGAAATGATGGACATTATTCCCACAAGATAACAATAGGATTTTAGAATCAGAAAGATTTGGGTTGGATGGGACCTCTGGAGGTCACATATTCCAAACTCCCACTCAACGCAGGAACAATGGCAAGGTTAGAGTATTTTGCTCAGGGTTGCTTGTCCAGTTGAGGTTGGAAAATCTCCAAGGATGGAGTTTCTACAACCTCTCTGAGCAAGTTGTTCCGGTGTTGGACCTCTCTCATTATTACTACCTTTTTCTTACTTCCAAGCAGAATTTCACCTGCTGCAACTTCTGACTTACTTCCAATGCTTTCATTGTACACCTCTGAGAAGCATCTGCTACTCTCTTCTCTGTAGCCACTCTTTACGTAGTTGCAGGCTGCAATTAGATCTCTGCCTCAGCCTTCTCCAGGCTAAACAAACCCACTTAATTCTCTTTGTCACTGTTGAACTACCATGTGCTCCATCCCCTGACCATTTTAGTTGCACTCCACTGGACTCTGCAGTTTGTTGATGTGCTAGGAGACCTGAAACTGGATAAAGGGTTCAAGGTGCAGCCTCACAAATGCCAAATGAATGGAAATAATAACCATCTAATAAACTACTGACTGTGCTTTTGCTAATGCAGTTCAGTATGTGGTTAGTCTTTATCACGTGCAAGGGCACACTGCTGACCCATATTCAGCCTAGGACTCCACAGATCCTCTGCTGCATAGCTGCTACACATCCAACCACTCTATAGTCTATACCAAATCACAAAGTTATTCCATCACAGGTGCAGAAGTTTGCATTTACATTTGTCAGACTTTATGAGGTTCATGCTCGCCCATTTTTCCAGTTTATTGGGGTCCTTCTGAATTGCAGCCCAAACCCCCCAGCATATGAACCACTCCCCTCAACTTGGTGTCGTCCATAAACTTGCTGAGGTTCCAGGTCTCTCATTGTCCAGGTCACGGATGAAGATGTAAAATGTTGTTGAGCGCTACTGGGACCCCTGAAGAATAGTATTCATAACCAGACTTGGAACCACTGTCTGTCATTCTTTGAGCACAGTGGTCCAGTCAATGGTACCACCCGTTCTGTAGTACACCCAAACATTACATGTCACCTGAGTTTGGCTTCTGCGGGAGATTGTGTTGAAAGCTTTGCTGAAATCAAGGTAAACTATATCCACTGCTCTCCCCTGTGCACAGAGCCAGTCGTTTCAAAGGATCTCCTGTTTGACAATCTTGATAACAGCAGAATTTTTAGCTCTGGGGTAGCAGGAGTAAAGAGTATAATTAGTTCTTTGGTTTGGCTGAGAAGAACATGCCACATTGTGGAGATTGTCCCAGAATTCCATTGTTCAAGCTGCATTTAAAAATATCAAGTATATTAAAGTCTGAAACTTAAAACATCCTTGTACATTTGCTTGGTCACCTGTATATCTAGATGGAACAAGAGCGTGCTAGAAAAAAAGGGGGTTGGCGCAAAACCAACCACACCGTCTCACCATGAAAATTTCAGTAGAGCTTCAGGGATTTTAGAAAAAAGTACATTTCTGTTTTCAGCAAACTCTTTGATGCTTCTCCTGGAGAGCACTTGAAACTGTAATTACCGCACCCTGAATCTTTTTAATTTATGCTGATATTAAAGATGGTAGTGTCAAGAAATATTCTGGAAGGGGCACAGGGAAACAAAGAAGGGATTAGAGAGTCACGGCCCTACATGAACATGACGGAAAAAAGCATTTCATTTTATTAAAAAAAGAGATGCAGCAAGGAGGCTTTCAAGTGTTCCGCCTCATCAAAGAAAAGTCAAAAGCCTATACAGCTGAATGACACAGAGGATTTTTTTTTTTCCAGGTTTAAAAATCCTTGAGAGCACTGTGAGGCTCCTTACAGTTGAGGCCTATTTTCCTTTCCACCACCATCGTGAAGTTATTTAGCTTGGTTTTGTCCTCTGCAATGCTTTTTTTTTTTTTTTTGGTCAGGTATTTATGTTACTGTGCTATATAAGAAGTTCATGGGCTTGTGGAAAATATGTTAAGTTGTTTAATGGAGTAAAAACCATCCTGCCATTTAAAAAATGCCATGAATATGCCATGCTCAGTCTTCCAGCCACAGAGTGAATCGCAATTAAGGACAAAATCTATTTAACTCTGTCATTATTTTAAAGCTGTGAGTATACACACTAATGAACATGCAGAGTCAGTAACTCCATAGTTTATGAGAGCGTTTTAGAGAGGTTGCATTGTGGTGACCTATCATGTGGATTAATTGTACTGTTCCTAGTCGTGCTTTGGCTATTCCGCCTATTTTAGACTGTGCTTATTTTCCAGTCCTTCTGTCTCTACAGGGCTCCTGACAGCTCACCTCCTGTTTGACCAATTCAGAACCTGAAAATCAGGAAAATTCCTACTCATTTCAGAGCTTGACTCTATAAAATAATTTTATGCTCCTTTTGGCTTCCTTTTTTTTTAACGAACTCTTACTCTTTTCATTCCATTTTGTAATTTTACAATTCCTTCTTGCTTGTTTCGCTGGCAAGTGGCTAACAGGCTAAAACTCCCACAGCATGCTGTGCTTGTGAGTTACTTAATAAAGTTCTCAAGCCTTCCAGAAATCAGCACTCTAATAGGATTTTGAGTTGGCTGGCTATTTCTACTCCTTTCCCTTCAAGTGGCGATACCAGGGTGTCTCCTGGAATAGAGCTGAAGCACATGATGACACCAGCTGTTGGCAAGAAGGAGCAATAAAATTCTTAAACAGACATTCAGCTACTTTTCCAGAATTCAAACAGCATTTGAAAGGATGTTGTCTTCAGAAAAGACTGAGATGTTTTCAGTAACAGAGGTACATTAACAGAGATTTTATGATCAATCTCATGGGCTTTTTGGTTCAAAAAATAGATTTACAGAATATTGATGAACAGTATAAACTCCCACAAGCCAAGTCCTTCATATTATTCTTTGTTATCGTATCATACTGAAATAATCTGCTTTTAAATTTATGCTATTTTACATAGTGCATGGAGTTGCAGAAAAATATAAACAAAGTTTAAAAATTCTGGAGTTATTATCCATGGTTTCCTGAGTTCCTTGTTATTGGGAGCTGTTTATATTGTAAGAAAAAGAGCTGCTTTCTTTAATTTGGAGTTATAGACTTCAGCAAAACAATGGTTATCACATGGTTTTATTACCAATGCACAAACCAATTTCCAAATAAAAGATTGTCCATGAAGTTATACCATAAGCAGATATGTAATGCAAATTCTGCAAAGGCATAGTCAGCGTTGCAATGACCAAAACAATGCATATGGATGAAGGAACAAGACAATATGATCCCTACATTTTTACCTGCTATATTCAATTTCAAGGGATTTTGAGTAAGCATCTGCCCTTGGATATAGGCAGGAATGGCAATTGTGAGTACATTTGTTATCAAAAGCTTCCAAACAATTTGCTGAACCAAATGTCTTCCATTTTTAGGGTTAATTGTTAAATATTACAACTCTCAGCAGAACTGGCAATACCAGGCGGTACCTCCTGTATGAGAATTTCCTTCCAGCGGTTCCCTCCAGATTGGTATATTACATACATCAGTTTGTAGCTAACGTGCTTTGTGTGTGTGTATTATATTACAGAGGTGTGATCATTTCCAGTCTCTCTACAGTGTTGGCTTAAATTGGTAATTTTATTTTCAAGCTCACTATTCCTATACTGTATCTCAGCCCCTGATGAGCCAGCTGTGTGGGTGTTTTTCTTTGGGTGGCATGCAGGTTTTTTCATAAACTATGCAACCTTTGTTTTTAGACAATGTAGACAATGCAAAGATTAAACGTTGAAAACTTCATAACTAATTTTCATGTGTTTTATCTGCTTTCATGGTGGGAGACAGTTTCTGACCTTGAAAGATAATTGCACAAATTTGCTTTTATTAAGATCCTCCCCACCCTCACAATAATTTAATAAGTACAGCAGCCCGATAAATAAAGCGTGTAATGTCAGTGTTATGAAAGTTTAATCATTGGTCATTACAGTAGAACAAAGTAATTTAATAATTGCTCTGTGAAGTACCATTACTGCATGTTAACTAACTTCTGTTGGATGCTAGGCATCTGAGGAAATGTGTAATATCTCTCCCGAGTACAACAACAGTTACTGTCTCTGTACCGCACATGTCATGCCTCCACAGAAGGTATTTCTGCCCCGGAGTCTAATGCAGAGGTGCCAGCTAAATCAAGGAAAAACAAGAGGTTTAGCTTGCTGGACAGCTGGACTTTGGTTAGCCTGACAAATAACCTAGCAGCAGGTATATACTACAGGCTCCCGAAGCAGAGCCGTCCTTGTGTTCTGGGTTTGTGTAATGCTCAGCACAAGGAATATTTCTTTCCTGTCCCTGATGTATTGCAAAATGTAGTGATATCCTCCATCATGCTATGTTCTGTTAGATTATAGATAGTGTGACAGGCTGCCCGTTCCTTTGATCGCTCAGTAGTCTTGCCGTCACCTGATCGCATCCCCCAGAAGCACATAGGGTACTGCAGATGTAACTCAGGGGGGGTCTTTATCAATAATTTAGTTGGCTGCACTTTTCTGAGGAAGTGCAGAGCTAATCAAGAGAAACTGAAGGAGCGATCCTTCTACAGAACTCTGAAATAAGACATTAAGTATATCTAATGCAGTTTTTAATTCCAAAATTTTCTGCTTCTGGTTTATAAACAAACTGGTCATTCAGATCCTTATCCTGACATTGTTGTTTCTTTTCGCCTATGATTTGAAACCCCTGATTTGGAAACCTTAAAAAGTTTGCATCTGAATCTGATTTTTAGCTATGTACAGATCAGCCTACAGGATCAGGACCTAAGACCTTAGTCATTTAGTTTTGGCTTATATTGAAATGTGCTGATGAACTACATGCGATGGACAAAGAAATATGGTGATTTAAATATGTGCATAGGTTATATCCGGTTAGTTTCTATCCATAAAGAAAACTGAGTAAACAAGACCACACTGCAGAGACCAGGGAGCAAAAGTGATATATAAGCTAATGATACCTTTAAAAGCAAAAACCGGACTCATGGCAGACAAAACCAGAAACTCTCTGCACTGTGTTGTATCAGAAATGTTCATTTCTCTTCTTCTTGATTCTTTTTTTTCCAGCAGCTAGTACTGCATTATTTGTCAGTCTCACTTCTGAAACCGTCCCATATAATATACTGCTGTTACCCCCCAGCTGTGCTGTAAGGCGCTTGTTAGAATTTCAGAACAAGGAAATATATTTGTAAAAAAAACCCTGCCGTTCCTACGGTTGATTTTGATCACAGAGAGATTACATTAAGTATCCCAGATCTTAAAATGACCTGTGTTTTTCCCACCCTTACAGTTTACAGTGAAGTTAGAACTTAATCTTTGAGGTTTTCTCAAAAAACCCGCAAACAAACAAAAAAAGCAAAAAGATAATTAGCTTTTCTGTAAAAAAAGGAATAGGATGAATAGGATGAATGAGCACCCCTGTAAAGTAGATCTCGCTCCTCTGCTATTCGTTTCTCCCAGTGCAACCCTTCCAGTAAAAAAATGTTGAATGAGAATGATACTTCTTCAAGAAAAAACACATGGCTACTCTTCAGAGAGGTGAATGACTATACTTTCTTGAGTAAAGTCTTTATTTTATTACTTAACTGCCCTTAATAAACATTTGAAAAGCAATAGTAACAGTGCTTGTGTCTCTGAGCAATTAGCACATTAATTTCCAGAGAATGATGTCTGGAGCGGTAAAAGAAAAATACTTCACAGGATGATAAAAATAATAGATAGACAACATATTTTGCTTATTACTGGCTATGAAGTTGAGATTCAGAGGGCTACACTGTAATATACTGAATAATCTCAGTGAGGATGTTGGCAAAATGTGGCTAGGAAGGAGTTAATCATATTAACTGTACAATCATTAACTAAGAAGAAACAATTAGCTAATAGGCTACAGGAGAAAGAAACTTTAAGGACTGAATATGCACTACTATTAACATTTTGATTATCTTAATGTTTTGAGCAATTTACTGGTCCCACCATTCAAATAATAACAAAAATAATGAATACAGTACACTGCTAGCAATTTGTTCCTTCAAAATGAGGACCAGGAGAAGAATAAAGAGCACATCAACACAGCGTCAGCAGCAAGTCAGAGTAATTAACAGGAGTCTCAAACTGGCATTAAAATGTGTCAAATAATCATGCCAGTTTTGTGAGTGGCAGGTAAAGGTCACAAGACTTTGAATGAAGTCTTTGTGAACAAAATGAAAAGAGCAACAGGAAACCCTGAGTATATTTATACAACCAGAAAGCTTCTCAGCACAGAATGGTTGCACAGGTAGTGCCTTTTAAGTTCTTCCATGAAATGATAAAATCAGTACAATTCATTGTTGAACAATAAATTAAACTCTAGGAAAAGATCTTCCATGTAACCTTCCCATGATGTGGCATAGAATAAATAAAGGAAAACGTAACAGAGATACTCTGAATCTGAAAAAAGACAGTAGGGAAAAAATTATCCACTTCTGACAAGGGTGCTGAAGTGCCTGGGCTTCAGTGGGCTTCTGCATCAGCTTTATATACCTATGTGGAGTTGAAAAATACCTCTTAAATGCTGCAGAATTGGAACCGATGAGCTGGCATTCGTCTGGCACAGGCACAAGTGTCAGGCGGTTTTGTCGTGATCTGGACTTACGAGATGAAAGGCAGCAACGATTCACTGGAGGGCAATAAAATATTTCTGTTAGACTTCCGTGCTTCATCAGACTTTAGAAACAAAAAGGGTATTGGAAAATCTGCTGTGTAATTTTCTAACTGACCATGAGATCTGGCAAGATTTGGACGTTGTTAAAAAGACAACAGTTTTCTATCTGAAGTGGATGTTTAAGGGCTTGGAGACTGCCCATGAGAGTTCTCACTCAATGAAAGTTTGGGTTTCTGATTGCTTGTTTTTATCCCTTCAGTGTTTTCTTTTCCAGAATAAACATTGAATCAGTATTCCCATACTGATCCCAGCCTCTGCATTAAACTAGGGTTTGTTAACTTCTTTTCAGTAAAAATCTTGTGCTTCTGGTTTTGTGAGGTTCTTTTTAAGAAACAGAACTCAAACCAGTGTCTTTACACTGCACAGTTATAAAATGTTCCTAGCAACTTGCCTTTATTATACTTCATAAGCAGTGACTTTGTAAGCAGTAGGAGAGTCCATACACTACAATGTGCAATGCTTTTTAGTCAAGAAAGTGCAAAGAGTAATGGGAGTTACCAACCATTATGTTTTGGGGTGAAGGGATTTTTCAGTTCAATTTTTATTCTGCACAATTCATTCTAGTACGAATTGTCCCTATATATAATATAATCAATGGTAATTGTGCCGCAGATAAAATTATTATTGATCATTGTGGATTTCTTGGCTTTTGAGTAAGGGTTAATTGCAATTTTCTACTGTATGTATTTTTTTTTCATACATAGATCCATCAGCAGCACCAGCAATTGGGTGTTGGAGTGAAGAGAGTTTGTGAGAACACTCGTGGTTTTGTTTCTGGTCACAGCTGGCATCTTTATGGGCCAGTGCGCATGCAGCTTAGATGAGAATGTGTGCTATAATAGCCTAAATAGTTAAGACAAACAATGCTGTAAATGTCATCTAGAAATATAACTCTCCAAATGTCCTAAAAGGAAGACTACATCCTGAACTGCCTGTGTTTTGCACCTTTATGCCAACTCCCTATCTCCCCTTCACACACCCTGTATTATTCCAGTTAGCGGGGAAACGTGCGAAGAAAACAATGCCAAGACAGAAATATAGGATGGGAAGCAGTATCAACTACAGGAAATTAATTGCAGATGCTTTCTTTACTCTGCTTCCTCTTTGCATCAGTGCTGCTCCTATCCTTTCTTATATATGCTTCTAGGCATTGTTGGCAAAATGGATCTGTCACTCAAAAGGGACAGTACCGTCCCATCAGGTTTACATCACTGGGTTTTCTTCTTTCCATTTTCCCCAGTTTCAAAAGTGAACGGTGTCTCAGGAAAGTCCAGAAGTGTATTGCACTAGGTCATAATTAGCTCAAGGTATCACTTCTTGCACGAGGGTTTGTTCTTTGAATGGCCTGGAATTTAATTTGACGAGCACCGATCTGCAGATGTTAAAATCCTTGACACGGCCATTTCAAAGCTCTTAGAGGCTCTGCTTCTCTCTCACTGGCGTCAACACAGCGCTTTCAAAAACTCCGTGATAAGTTCAAAACATTTGGCAGTTGTTTATATCATTTTGAGCTCATGCAAATTTCACAACAGGATAGAAGCCATGTGAAGTCCTTCCTATTCTTGAGGAAAATCCCGTCTACCTCTCCAGTGCTAGCTTTCCCCTCTCTCAGGAGAGGCTCATTAACAGGCTGTGTCTCCTGCAGTCTTGCTCTGTGGGCTCTGAGCCGTTCCAGCTCTGCTGCGCTGCGTTCTTCCCTCCCTTGCCTACAAAATGGGCATGCACTGTTAGTTTTACTGCAAAGTAATTTCTGCTGCCTCGCAAACCTCTTAAATTCAACTTTAGGAATTTGAAACATAGCTCTGAAGCATGTTCGGTTTCAAGAGTCCTACAGTCTGTCAGTGCTTCCTGGCTGCAATCTGGAATATGCAGTTTTATTATAGCAAGTGTTTCTTCATCATGGGTTCTGTATATAATATGTGCACAACCTACGGTTAATGGTGTGGAAATGTTTTATTGCAAGTCCCTCTTTTAAGTAGACGTGTTTCTAAATTATTTTGCCTAAAGCGTCTGTTATGCCTCCTGTAACTCATTCAGTATTAAATCCCGCTTTCATTTAGACTCCAAACTGTATGAAGCATATAGAAAGAATCTCATCTGGCTTAGTGTTTCCTTGTCCTACCTTTGCCAGAGCTTCTGGTGAGGAATACCTGGTGGTTTTCCAGTCACATCAGATGATTTAAACTCCAGCCAGGGTAAAATAATGCGCAAATAGAAGAATTAATAACACTGTAAACTGACAACACAGTGTATCGAAATTCGATAACAGATGGGCAAAGAAGTGAAAGAAAATTCACTTAAATTACTTGCAAACTAGAAAACCCTCTTCCTCCTTCAGCTAACTGTGATCTTCTAACATGGTGGCAGGCAGAGAGGCAGACTGTGCCATTATAATGCCTTTGGTTGCATACTATTAAACGAAACCCCCCCTTTGAGTGTCCTTCATCAGAGGATACTTTTCTTGGCATAACATTTTACTTCTTGCAGACAGCTTTTCCTCTGAAGTCTACCAATCTCCAGGCAGTTTTAATCCTTTCCCCCCAAAAAAGTAATCTGCTTATTCCATCTCTAAGAGAAGGCTGACCGTAACTCCAAATTAATGTGCGGTTTTCCTTGGAGATGCAAATATCTCTTTGCTGGGCTGGATATCGTTTCTTGTACTTCGAAGGCTAACTGTGAACTGCTCATTTCTGTAAAGGAGAAACCCCTCCTCTCTCTCTGTTGGTTCACTGAAAATTTTCAGAGTGAAATAAGTCTTCGCTGGATGATCTAGGATGTCGTAGCTCAGTTTACATATTAGCACAGTTTCTACATACAAACTCTAAATGGGTACAACATATCGGTGGCTCTCAATCTCAAGGGGAATGGACCGTTTTGACATGAAATGAGCTTGGAATGAACAGTCCTCCGCCTCATTTTCCTAAGCGTACTGTAGTTATATGAGTGAGCCAGATATACAGCCCAGCTGCTTCTAAAGTGTGTTAAAATGCAGTGACCATGCAAAAATGCATGAGAAAGATCTTACACTGTAAAACTGCAAGGATTGGAAGGAGATCTTTATTTCTTGCTTAAAAACCTAATAATCACTTGAAAGTTCAGAATGGCATTTAGGCAGTTGCAGTACTTTTTTGCAGTGATCTGATCCACCACTTTCCTTTCTACCTACCATTTTACTCTCGGTATTTTGGAAAAATCTTGCATTTTGGAAGGATCAGGAAGCTTACCATTCTACCTGAGACAGCTGGAGTTGAAATGATAAATTATTTTTTAATATAAGTTTTAATAAAAGATATAAGGGGTTTTTTATATGTCCTCTGACTTCTGTTATCTATGCAGGGAGATGGTTAGTCGATTGGCAACTTTTTTTTCCCTCCATATCACAGTCTTTTAGCACCCAGAAGTGATGTATTTGGTTAATTTATGGATCTGCATGGCCCCTTGATTCAAGACATGAATTACCTCACAGAATCAAAGCCCCCAAAAGATGGATTTAGATATATACTTACGGACATGGAGATATTACAGTGGTAATAGTCCTTTAAAAGTCAACAAAAGATGTGCAACTTCTTACTTACTGGATAACTGTTTTGGTCTGGTTCTCTGTATCAGATAATGAAGTTTCTATTTTTATTAAAATTATAGAAGAATGGTATCATGACAGGAGGGAACAAAAGAGACTGACCTCAAGTTATTATTTGCAAGGGAAATTGGATTGGTGGCAAGTAGTGATGAGTCAGAGACTGACGGGTAAGCAGCTTTCCACTGGAATTCCACTCCTTTTCAGCTTTCAGATCCTGATGGGCAAATCTTGCCTGCACAAGCGTGTACTTGTTTCGGTGGTTCCTGGGGATGAAGATATAAGAGTCTTTGAAGAGACAGACAATATGGTAAGGGCACTTTAAGGGAAGAACGTGAAAAAATGTGGTGCAAGGTTATAACTGATATAAAAGATCCCACCTGTAAATGATAAGTGTTGTGCAGATTTCTTGAGGAGCTTGATACGGGAGTTTGAAAAAAGTTTGAAGATTACAGCTATGAATTAAATGTTGGGCTACATTTTCATGTACAGTATAATCTGACTGTGGTATGACTTTATAAATATACCCTATCTGAATCCCGATTCAAGCAGTCTATAAATTTGAAATTTCAAATCTCAATTCTGTAGTACCATTCAGTCCACCTGCTTTTCTGTCTTTATTTCTGGCTACCAGTCACATTTGATTGATTAAAACTTGGCTGTAAACTTTGATGGGAATGAACAGCAATCAGGCAGGTGAACATCCCCTTTCATTTTAATCAATTGCTTTTAAATCATAGTATCTTGTTTTATATTTTTGTTCCCCATCATTTACTGTTGCAGTTCTTTGTGTTTTCTTGTACCATGAAAATGTGTTATTTGATAGGCATGAATCGACTGCGTGAAATTTATACTCTGTTGATCTCTTCAAGTTATTTTTACATTTTCAATGCTATATGAAATTATCCTATCATTCTCCTGTAATTTAAAAGGTTACAGTCAGTTTAAACAATAATCTTGATACTGCACATATGTTAGCTATATTGTGGAGGAAGCCATAAATAAATTCCAAGTAAATCTCTCTTTTCCTTATCTTATTATAGATTTAGGTGCTTTTTAAAATATTGCCCCAGAGAAACTTTTGTCAGTTCTTTTTTTTATTTGGGATTATTTTTTGTATTAAGAGCATTACTTTTAGACTTAATTTGGTGGGATCGTTGAAGAGTCAAAATCTACCCTAGAAAGAATGATACAATAATAGGAGTTTTCCTGCAGAGAAAAGAAATTTTATTTCTTTATTTTCTGTAAATCAGCTTAGCTCTACTGGCTCCAATAAAATTATGCTAACCTACACCAGAAGAGGTATGGCACATTATGCAAATTTCTTTTTCACTGCAGTCTCTTTTTTTCATTATCATTCACCCCCAGTGTTTCACCCTATCTCATCATCTGCCCTATACTCCTCCTTCTTCTCCCCCCCTTTTCCCTACCGAAATAGAAGTTACCAGCTTCCCTCATCTGACCTTCTCATTCCCTTTACCCCACACCAAGTATCTTCTGCCATTGTGTCCTCTTTAATATTGCGTTTGTGTGGAGCCCTTACCGCACCACCTTGTTTTCTGCTTTCAAATACTTTTCCTACCTTTGCTTCCCATGACGCCTGCTGACAACTGTGCGGCGTTACGGCTGCTCTGCACTGCTGTGCTGACCTATTTGCTTGTTGTTCTCTTTGACAGGGTTTGCTCTTCTTTTCTTGCTGAGTTCACAGTGTGTAGGGTCTTGAAATGGAAAAGATGTAAACTATTTCTTTGTTTTGAGTTTACAGAGAAAGCAGCATATTAGAGCTCTCAGATGCTAGGCCATATAGGGGATAGAAATTAATCTACACTCTACTGGATTTGCTCGGTGTTGTAAATTCACAGTTCATGACCAGAGAATGTGAGACAAAATATACTTTACGTAGAAATCACACAGAGAAATAAATGCTGCAGTTCATTGACTTTTTTTTTCCATTGTGTTTTAACGAGTTTTGGAATCTCCCAAAGAAATAATCATTAAAAATTTGTTTATATATACTCCTTTACTTAAAAAAGTATATTTACAGGTCAGTAAATTCACTACCTTCCAGTAAGAACTGTAGAAAATGTTCACATCTTCATGTCTGAATTTCCCCCAAATGTGGGGTAAGAGAAGGAGAAAGGAAAGAGTTCATGAAATAGAAATCTGGACAAATACCCTCCTAGGCTCTGGAAACATGTCCAGCTTTATTTCTCTTTATCACTTCTGGTGTAGCTATGCAGAAGACCAGAAAGCATAATGCCACACATTTTTTATTTGATACTTTTCATGTCTTGATAGGCAGAAAAGGCTCTTCTTACACTGGGACTTGTTGGGTTTTTCCCCTCCATGCACCGTTATACATAGTTCATATCTGAGACAGATAATGCCGATTTCACCCAGTATTATTTCTCTCTTTCTGTGCTGCTGCATCTGATTTCCTCACTCATTTGTTTCAGCTTTATGTTCTTGCAACTCAGTTGACTTCAAAAGATTCACAATTCAATCCACGCTGGCAGTATCTCTGCGCGGAGAAATATGACTATTTTTTTTATAAATACTTTAGTAACGAAATCTTTGATTATATCAAGGTCTTCTCTATAAGTCAGAGTGATTTTGAATTACAAAACATTTTTTTTAGCTATTGCAAATTTAAATGGCAGAAAAGATGCTTATGCTTATTGGATGCCATTAAACTCCTCCCAATAAAGTCTCCATGCCTATTGCTTGTCACTGAAGAACATATAAACAGAAAACTGAAGAGGTCATGAAAGTATACCGTATAGTTTGTACAACGCAAATCACAAGCAGCTTCTTCATTCCTTTTGAAGTTTATTTTTCAATTCTTATTAATTAGGGCTTCAAATTATTAATGTTTATGCAGATTTCTAAAGCTTCATCAAAGGTCCTTACAGCATAATGCAATGAAGTTTCAGTTGATTAGGCAATTATAAATAAATGAGATTTTTTTCTATGTGAACAATGCACTCAGATAAACTAGTTTGTGGAACTAATGTGATAAAAGGAATGCTGCGGGAGGGTTGTCACATTTATTATGCAAACTTAGAAAATCCTCGGAATTCGGAACTTTTAACATTCTGTTCTCTGCCTGGTTTCTGTTGATTTTTTGGTAGGGAAAAACCAGATAAGATGTAAATTATTGCCCTATTTTTTTTTTCACTTTAAGTCAATTATTCACCTTAAGTCATGGCTAGGAGACATTTGCATCTTTAATTCAAGCTTAGTTGTGCAAAAAATCTGTGCTTTGTACTTTTCAAACATTTTGATTAAACCAAGGGCATTTATGAATAGGAAACAAATAATAAATGCATTTTATTTTTTCAAGTGATTACTGATGGATGATAATATTCTAATTTGGAACAGTTTTACAGGTTCCTTAAAGTCTTTTGAAGCTTTTAATGTTTAATGTAGAACAATGATTTTATGACTTTAAAGCAGACACCGCAGCAAATAATAAACCCCTTTTTACTCTTGGTGCTATCACTTCTAATAGAGACGAATGTGTATGTAGAACATACAACCTAAAACAAGTGACAAAATATGTCAACCATATGCTTATACTCTTTAATATGTTTTACAAGCTGTGCATTTATTTGAAACACTTTAACCATTTAACATCAACTGTTGCATCCTGAGAGGAGCATATCTGACCACGCAATTTTTTTTCCCTGTTTAAGAAGTGGAATGAAATACATTTCCCTGGAAATTACATATTTTTTTTAAATCACCTTAATATTTCCTTTTGCCAACAGTAAGGTATTAAACTAAGACTTCAAAACTTTTGAATTTGAAAGCTGTTTATAAAACAAAAGCTTTAATTTTAAAATGCTAATTAGAAAAGTTTCATTCCAAAAGTATTACAACAGTGATTCATCTAATGTAAATTAATTTTTCTCTTACTCCAAATTATAACTATAGCCACATTATCCTGATATGTATTACTTTTTGATGAATGGGTATTTTTCAATAGAAAAGACATTAATTGGAAAAACTTCAGAGCAACTCTTCTGTACATCTGAGGTACAAGTTCCTCTCATACTAAGAGCGAAGCGAGAGATCATTTCTTAGGGATGGATACACAGAGCAAAATGAAGAATCCAGGCAGGAACACTGATATTTTGCTTTTGATTATTTCATCAAAAAATTGGAATGCATTGCTCATTGTTTATGACAAATCACATTCTTTTTCTTACTTCAGGTTATAAAAATTTAATTACCTGAATATTCTTTCATTGATTTAATACGTTTTCCTATTGGCAAAGGGGACAGCAGTATATTTTCCAGCCCATTTCATAGTTCAATTTTGGATGGGTCTGTTGGCAGGATTTCATTCCTTTTCTCAGCTGCAGAATTGATCTTGCAATCTGAAATGTTTCTTAATGGTCATTTAAAATGCAATTTGTTTCTTTACAGCTTTTTAAATGCAGTTTGAGTAGTATTGTTATTCTTCTGTTGTACAAGGGTAGGAAACATACTCTACCAAAAAGAACTAGCAGTATGTAGCAAGAAGTCTTCAGGCTTGAGCAGTGGTCTGATCTTTTATCTGCCTGGCTAACAGTAATTAAGGGTAATATTTGATTTTTTTATACACACGCACACACACACACACACGTGCACACACTTCTATGTAATGGGCCTTCTGGTTTCCAGAGTTGTGAGTAGTGCTTATCCAGTTTCCCGCGTACAGAGGCACCCCCTTTCATATGCGTATAGTTTCTTGTTTCTGGTTGCCAACATGTTAGATTACGGTGGATAACTGAATGGAAGCTGAAATAGTTATTTTTTCAACTCTACTTCTGAGAAATTCTTTCTTTGAGAAGAAAAGTCTAGCAACATGACATCCTGGCAAAGTCATGTAACTTGTTTCTTTCATTTATTTTCCAAAGTACACAAATCTCAGATATTATCAGTGCCAGCAAATCTATTCCTGCAACACTTTATGCCCTTTTGTAAATTAACAGCTCCTGATATTATAATTATTTTCACAGAGAACAATAATGGGCACTTAGAAAGACAAAAATCACTTGACAACTGGTATAAAAAGGACATTTGATGATGTCATCAAGTGTTGCAGGTGCAATGGAGTATTTTTAAATGGAAATGGAGGGTCCTGCTCAAAGTATCACTTCACTCACACACTTAAACATAATTGCACATACACAGACACACCTAAGTCCATATTTAGCAAATTGTTTTATCTGCTTATGCACGTGGTAGTGGAATCTGTTTCTGTTCTATATTATTGGCAGTAATCCCCGTACGTGTAGGTCTGTGTGGTCCGAACAAGAGCCGAGTGTGTCCTGTGAGTTGCTCCCATTCTGCTCACCGGAAACACAGAACTGATATTCAGGCAGCAACTATTTGTTCCTGTGTTTGTGGGCAACACAGAACTGCGGCCCGCCCCTGAGACCACATGAAAAGGTGCGATGCACTTCGAGGACATGTAGCTTTGCATGATGGTGCAATCTGCTCTCACAGGTGAGGAGGAGGGAGAGGGAAAGGAATATTCCAAGATTAACGTATGGCTTCTGCAGTTGCTGAGGCTGGACAGCATTGCACTAGGGGACCACGGACCCCTCAAAGATGACACAGCAACAACACAAAACATGAAATATGGCAAGATGACGAAGTCATCGTCTTCATTACCTTCAGCAAGGTTGCGTTAATAACAAATAATTCCTGGAGTTATATTTTATATGTATGAATTAGTTTATTACTATTTTAACATTTCCTATCCGACTTTTTTAATTCCCCCTTTAATTGCTCTCAGATGAAAACTGCAAAAGTTGTTAGAAGGCTGCATGGTAGAAGGAAGGATAAAGTAGAGACAGGACTATAGGAGTGTTTGGAACCATCTTAACCATAATTTGGATGCACTCTACATGCTAAGAAACCTCTCCTCTCCTCAGCAAGTAAGATTAGTGTGTACCAGCCTACATGCTGCTGCCAATAGATTCCTAGTTTACAATCAGGTTAGCTTCGCTCCTCCCCCTGACTGAGGCAAGAGTTGTGCTTTGATGAAGGGGCACCACTGAAATATTATGGGCAATATCAGCATAGAGATGTGTTGCCCTAGCAAGCACCTTACATCTGCGGTTAAATTATTAAAGAGGGATTACCAGAACTGCTCCCTGGACCTAGTCAGGGCTCCTCCCCTCCTTCTTTTCCAAGAGTAATTTTAGTGTTCTTCACCTATTGCAGTATCTGAACCACAGGAGAGGGTTCCACTTCATGGCAGATCTGGTATTTCCAAGTTTCTAAATCACAATAAAAAGTGAAAATTAAGGATTACATGTAATTTGTTTTGAAAAATAATATTTCTATCTGTGATCATGTACGCAGGTCATATCAGTTCTGAATTGTTCAGATATCAGAAAGGTTGAAATATAAACTACATACTGCTATAAAGCATTTTATACTGTGTTTCATGTATATATAATATGGTAGTACACCATGAGTAGAGTTCACACACAAGTTTTACTTCTTGGGTTGAAATGAGAAGCACAGAGTAAGCCATGTTGGCTTTATTCCAATAGTTTGTAATCAAACAAAATTTGTTGAATTTGACACCAGTACAGGAGGCATCTTGTCTTTACTTTCTTTTACAATTACTCTTCTGATGAGTATCTCCAATATCGCCGCATGTTTACACAGCGCTTGCAAGTGAGAAAGGGATCTGACAGCATGAAAAGTGGAAATTGTGGCCATGGTGGTCTCTGGACACTGATATATGGAGACCTTGCTACTATCCTTTAAGGTGATCAGTGACTCTGGATCAGTGGCTCTCTCTACACTAGTGCCTGCTGCCTGTTGCCATTGGGAATCCTGCCAGGTTCTCAACTTAGCAGCACCACTCTCTGGTGCTTCCACTCCATGTCCCACTACTTCTGTTACAAGTGCACTGGCATAAATCGGCAGTCACTGCAGACCTAACAGCTTCCCAAAGGGGTGGAAGAGGTGTTGGAGCTAGCCCTTCTACTACTTGGAGCAGAGCTGACAAGGAGTTAGAGACTGCAGGTTTTCAAATTTTGTACATTCTGGTTACTTCTACATTAAAGGCTGTGCAGCACAAATTGAGGACAGAGGTTTCATTTACTGCAGTCTGCTAGGGCTCCAGGACACTGCATCTTTGCTGGCAATTAAATTCACACAGGTGCCAATCCTGCATGCATGCCAGGCAAGCAGAGAGGAGAAGCTAGTGGAGCAGCCTGCATCCGTGTTGCAAGTGCAGCGCTCTAAATTGTGCCTTGGTGTATGACTTCAACCTCTGTTCCATTAAATGTCCAAACATTTTTAGTACACCAGTGGAGACCTCAAGTGCATAATGCAAGACAAATCTTCATCAAAAATAAGCTTACAGTGCGCTACATCACTAATACATTCTACATATTTTTATGGAGTTTGACCATAGCACATTTTGTCATTTGTTGAAATTTGACTATGTTTAACATGTTTCTTCAATGCTGGATCATCTTCACTAAAACTGAGAGCAAACAATTGAACAGTGATTCATGCAGGATTTGATGGAAGAGAAATGGAAAGGGAAGGGAAAGGTCCTCCATGATTAAATCTGCAATAGCTTGTTATACTGGTTTCACCGTATGATATACTGGCATCATGATGTATGGCAACGCTCCTCCCCCACAGTTGTAATTATAGAAGGTACACTCTCTTAATGGGTGCTATAAATTTCAGATTGAGAAGCCTTTCCATATTTTCCTCTTTTAGTAGCAGTAGGGCATCCACAAAACCATCAATTTTTATCTATATTAATATTTTTAGCAGGCATGTCAAGGACTGAAATTCTGTACAGTGAAAACCAAATCCTGAGGTAATAAAAATCAATACAGGCCTATTGATATGATAACATTAGCGTGATAAGAATGTAAGTCTTCCGTTAAGCCAGTCATTAGGGCTTTCTTGCACTCTCTTAATTTTTTTGCTGAGTTGAGAGATACCTTTCTGGATGCGTTCAGGTAAATCCATCTGCAAATAGAAACGGATTTAGCTGTGTTTCTGTAGGGATGATTAATTGCTCTTCTTGGGTTTGCCTTATTGAAGAATGATGGATAACACTCTTCTCCCAACATTGATCTGTCTCTGGTCTGTTCGCCAGTTCAAAGAAAAGGAAGGAGAGTTTCTGTGACAACATTCTTTGGTAGTGTCTCCAAAAAAAAACTTTGCACAGCTTCATAGGGTAGCCTGCAGGAACTACAGGAACAATAACTGTGTCTGGAGCATCTGCTCACAACACTAGTTTTCCACCGCTAATCTTGCATAAAGCAATGTCTTCAAATATTCAGTTGTATTTGAACAGTTAAAAAAATTTGTTTTTTTAATCTATCAGCAATAACAACATCATAGTATTCAAAATTATGGTCAATTCAGTTGTAGAAATCAAATCTATTTCAATGATAGCCCCAGTGTCAGTACAGAAAGTTTTATAATGTACTATTGCTTTTATATCACAGTAGACTTACTTCATAGGTGATGGAAATGTTTCGCTATGATTAGAAGACTGTACAAGCACACACATAGAACCAGTGTCTAATAAATTTTTCAACAGCATGCAACAAGTGAAGTTATGTTGACAACTCTCCTTGCATAAACACGGGGAGTAATGGGATCAATTCCTTTTCTCAAAATATCATCAGTGCAGTAGGAGTTTAAAGCAACTTTCTGTCTCCTATCTCCCTCTGCTATTACTTGGACTGAATATGCATTGAAAAAAATGGTGATATGGATGCAGTTTCATTATATCTTTATCAGAATTCCACCTGATCAAAACAACACCCCAAAAACATATTCTATTAGTCTCTTGAAAGATTCCTTGATACAAGTTTCAGCTTACCTTGCAAATGTTAGAAGTAAGTCTGGATCTGCAATCACTTACCCCCATATTTTCAGTATTTGCAGGGCAAAATGAAAGTGTAGAATAAAAAGTATAATTATAGCACACTTACACTGCAGCTGCACAAGTACTGTGTTTCTAGGGTAAATGATCCCTAACTGAACTGTGCGTTGTCATAACTAGGTTGCTTCTACTACTTGAACTTGCTATTTTAAAACTAGCTCAGTTATATGTCTAGAATCATAGAATGCTCTGGGTTGGAAAGGACCTTTAGAGGCCATCTAGCCCAACCCCCCTGCAGTGAGCAAGGATATCTGCAACTAGACCAGGTTGCTCAGAGCCCTGTCCAACCTGGCCTTGAATGTTTCCAGGGACGGGGCCTCCACTACTTCTCTGGTCAATCCGTTCCAGTGTTTCAGCACCCTCATGGTAAAACATTTCTTCTTTATATCTGGTCTAAATCTACCCTCCCTTAGTTTAAAGCCATTGCTCCTCATCCTGTTGCAACAGGCCGCGCTAAGAAAGTTTTCCCCATCTTTCCTGTAGGCCCCTTAAGGTACTGGCAGGCTGCTGTAAGGTCTCCCTGCAGCCTTCTCTTCTCCAGGCTGAACAGCCCCAACTTTCTCAGCTTTTCCTCACAGCAGCGGTGCTCCAGCCCTCGGATCATTTTTGTGGCCTCCTCTGGACTTGCTCCAACAGCTCCATGTCTTCCCTGTGCTGGGGGGCTCCAGAGCTGGACGCAGGACTCCATGTGGGGTCTCACCAGGGCAGAGTAGAGCGGCAGAATCACCTCCCTCAACCTTCTGGCCACGCAGCTCTTGATGCAGTCCAGGATACGGTTTGAAAAACCATGACCAAATCATTTCCATGACTGTATTGCAGAGATACACTTAGTCTAGAATTTGCACACGTTTTGTTGATGCTTTAGGTGAGGCTGTGGAGGGGAAACACGAAAACTTTATAGTATTTTACCTGGAGTATTTTATCTTCATTGTTTTTAAAAGTTACAGAGCTAGTCTTTCCCTTAAGATTTTGGCTTAAAATACAGTTGATGTAAATTGCTGTTGGTTGACTAGTAGTGTTAGAAGAAAAGACAGTTTATCATGAAGGATGTTTTCTTCCTTTGAGAATGGCAAATGTCTGCTCTTCTCAGCAGAAACGATATGAATGGCGTGAATGATGAAATCAATTGCTCAATAAATACTAGTTAGTTTGATACAGGTTCTTGTTCTGAGAACTGATTGTTTGGATAGCGTAATTGGAGCAACTCTTTAAAGATGCGGCAAACTTTCTACTGGCTATTATTAAATCAAAAGCATGTATTTGTAATATTTAATAGTACTTAAAATACACAGTCTCAGATGAAAAGCTAAAACAATCCAGGTATTATATCAGTGACAATGCTTAAATGAGGCTTGCAATCACCATCTTACTTTTATAACCTTTCCTTGTATTGCAATGAAGATACCAAATACTTCACTACAGTTCTGTCTTCATGCAAGCCAGGAAATAACTTGAAGTTACTGGGAGATCTTTAGGAAGTAGTTTAATAACTCTTGTTTGTGCTATTCTGGAAATCTATTTTCTGAAGTGATAGTTTTTAGAGTAGGAAGATTGGCGAGGAGACAGAAATGCTTCATGCTGTTTTGACTTCATAGGATTTCATTTTTAAAAGGATTTAAATCAAAGGATTTGAGTCAAAGGATTTAATTATTTACATTGCATGACTAGCTATACTAACAGAATACTATTGTATAAATCTGATTTGGACTGGCTTATATAATGGCATCTTCTATTTCCAGTTGTAGGCAGTGGCGAAATGATCTTTGATCACCACCGCGCAGCACGTTCAGCAGTAGGATTGTAATGTGTGTATTTATTTAAAGTCTAACAACAGTTGTTTCAGCCACAAACTGATGGCTTTTTAAGAGTTTAAAATTTGAGTTATGAAACAAAATCTCTGGTAATATACTGCATCTGTTCTTTAACAGTGTCTGTACCAGTAAAATATCTCCTTCATTACTGGTAAAACCTGAAAAAGAGAATATGTGAAAAATAGTCTTCTCTTTGAAGACAGGTAAAATGAGAAAAATGTAATACTCTATAGGCTGGAGATGAAGACCCGAAATTGTAAAATAGAGGCTCATAGATTAACATGTTCTAACTCATTCTTCAGCTTCTGAAAATTATTTGGTTGGGGTGAGTTTGTGTCAGGAATGTTTGCTCATAGATGTGGGAATGACAGAAAAATGCACAGAAACCACCCAAAGAACAAGGTCACCAGTTTCCTGATGTCACAAACTGCTTTGCTCCATGCAAATACATCTGTATTTGTTTATTTAGATGGGAAAGAAGTATGAACTAAAATACTGCTTACTGAAAGAGGCGAAAGGGGTGGACTGGAACTGTGAATTTCACATGGTGGGTGACAGGCAATATTCCTGAGACTTGTCATTTCCCTTCAGCAAATCTGAGTTTTCCTCAAACAGGCTTTTGCTGATCACTGTGAACTAAACCAGTGGATACGTTGCCCAGAAGGGACAGCATCTTTGGTTTTTCTATGCTTGTTTTGTGCCTCCTGGGGTGGAGGTGATCCTGGAGGCAGGGGAGGTCTTCCTTGAACGGGCAGTGGGTGCTGGGGTTGCCCGGAGGGGAAGTGTGACCTTTGGTAAGCATAGAGGGTGCAGGTACTGACGGCCAAGTCTCAGGGGCATGGCATAGTGATTGCTGTGGCATGAAAGGTCAACCAAGTACCTGGAAGCAAGCTTGGAAGCTGTGCAGCATAGGAGTCCCACTTAGTTGCTGGTTTTCTGCTTAAGAGGTTGAACTGCTAGTTTTATTTGTATGAAATTTGTCTTTCAACCACTCTGAGGAGTGTGCTATGGGGAAAAGCCTAGGTAGACCCTTCTCAAGGCTCTGGCCACCTTAGGGTTGTGTCCCAGCGGCATTTAGGAGTTTGGCCTCCAGCTGCGTCGTCCCATGTTTATAACCATGAGCAAGGGCTGGAGCACCCCTCGCTCGTCCCCAGCCCTAGGCCTGACATGTCAGCCTGGCTCCTGCTCCCCGCTGTGCTGTGCCACGGCTGACTGCAGCCCACCTTGGGCAGGGAGCAGGACCAGGGAAAGAAAACCCACCACCAGCATGGGTTCGCCTCCTCCCTTCATCTCTGCTGTGGTATCAGCCCTGGCACAGGAGTCTTCCTCTGAAGATCAGAAGAGGAAGGCCCTTGCTGGCCTTGGGTTTTGGGTAGGAAGCTGACTCCCGAGGCTGGCTGCAAAGCAGAGCCCCATGGGGTTCAGTAATTTTGGTGGAGCGGAGTTCAGGATCTAACCTGTTATAGCTAAATCGAAGCGAGCGCCTGGATTTGTGTAAACTTCACACAGTTTTTCAAGAGGGTTGGTGGATTTTAGTGTATATGCATGCCTTCAGGCTGAAGAGTTGAATTGAAGATGCATAGCTGGTTACTCACGGTCCCAACTGGAAGTCCCTCAGTTAGCTACCAATCATCCCGGCCAGTCTCTTCTAGAGGGTGGCTCAAAGCAGGATTTTAACTTCAACGTGCCAAGAACTGTCGTTCTCTCCTGACTGATTAGTCATGCAATACTGATGTTGCAGACTGTATTTGCAGTGGAGCAGAAAGATTAAGCCAGGTACAGCTCAATTCTCTCTTCCAGAGAAAGCATTAGTTTCTTCAGGGAGAAGAAAAAAAATAATAATCAAAACCTAGTAATTCAGCAGTGTGATAAAACAACAGTTATAGCTGTGGTGAAAATTTATGGAATTATTTTTGTTTATTGATTAATTTTCAGGTCTTTGTCAGTGTTTAACATAAAAATGATTTTGTGTTTTCCTGCTAGTGAGGTTTTCTGCAAAGCAAATGCTTCCAGAGTAAGAGGGGATTGACCCATTGTTCCAAATTGCAGAAGCCTGACTCCAAAGGCTCTGTAATTATGGGGTGTATTTTTCTGGCTTACACTCATTCTTGGCAAATATAATGTATGATCTTGTCTTTGAAAAGATGGTGGTAAATGAGGCTTCCTAATCTTATCAGAGGAAAAAAAAATAGCTTTTCTGCTAGGCAAGTGATAAAATTCAAAATTTATTGTTAAAAAAAATTATTTCAAACAGAACAAAATCTTCCAAAAATACAAAGCTTGAGGGGAGAAGAAAAATCTAGAGGAAAAAATAATTTCACAACTTCATCTTAATTGCCACAGTAATTACTAAACTTTTTGTAGGGGATTTAATTTGTTTTTTTCATAGTATGGCATTCTGGTAGTAATCACATGTATATGGTAGAGATTTGTTATTTTTCAATTTTAATTGGAATTTTATAGAGCTGTTTGAAATGCGCCTTCCATTTTCTAGATTATATTATTTCCTAGTTATGCACACAAGCGATATGGAGATGTTGGGAAATTGTATAAAGTAACAAAAAATAAAATAATGAAGTGAAAAACCCAGAATGTGCATTTTTTAAATGGAACATTGAAATCAGTTTCAAAACCAGGTTTTGCTTTGAGAATTTTCTCAATAGAATTTTAATCAAAATTCAAAACATAATGAAAATATGGGATCAAAATAGAAAACATTTTAATGAAAATATCTGGACAATTTTGATTCCTCCCTGAAAAAGTGATTGCTTGAAAACACGCATTGGAAAAAATTAAGTTGAATTTGCTTCGACCGGAGACAGACATGTGCGTTATTTAGTGCTAAAGAGAAACATCTTGCGTGTAGATTTATCAATGTTTTTTATGCTGTTGTTCCAATGTTATTCATCTTCACTTTCTCTGATCTTCCAGCTGAGGAGAACTGAGCACAGCTTCTTTTGAAGCCTTTTAGTAATTTACTGTAATCAGAGCACAAACTAATAACACAGAAGCATCTTCCCACAGTGGAGTACCACGCCAAAGAGAAGGCACTGACCCTCAGTGGCAGTAATCACCGTCACCTGTTGACCACCTTTCTGTGACAAAAAAGAACGACTTTGACTCTCTTTTATTCCAGACTCCATTTAATTTGGTTTGGCCTAGCTGTGGATAGGTCATAGCGGGGCCACTCACAAGATCGTGTGTATATTTTTTTGTTTTTCTAAATTAGTTGCCATAGAGCTGAAAAAAACCTCACCAGATCTTCACCTTTAATGATACAGCAAGACCCTCCAGCACAGTGGGCTTCAGTAGGTGGTAGCTTGTGTTGTTGTGTGCTCCCCTGGTGCAGAGTTTCCTGCAGATCGCTGGGCACGTCTGGCGGCAGAAGGGCAGCGGGGAGGAAGAAGGTGCAGAAGAGAAGATCGACTGAGGAGAGAACAGAAGCAGAAAAAAGTAACTGTAAGTTTCTCAGCCTGAAGCATGTACTGCTCCGCTTTTATAGAGATAAAAATCTGTAAGGCTGGACGGCATGTTCGTGATTGGGACAGGAAGCGTTTAAGAGCGGACTCCAAGGACCTGCCTGGGAGCGTTGCTCGGTGTTTGCTCCCCGGCGGGGCGGGCTCCCGCCGGCCGCAGCTGCCTGAGGCGATCCGCACCCGCCCCGGCGCGGGCTCCCGCCGGCTGCAGCTCTCTCCGGAGACCTCCCGGGGCTCCCGTCCCTGGGGCGGGGGGCGGCTGGAGCCCCCTGCGCCTCCTCCCGCTCTCCCCTCGGGGCTCGCAGGGCCGCTCCTCGTGTTTTTTCCCTCAGCCCTCGCCGCCGAGCAGCGCTCGGCCCGGCGGTGGGGCCGCTGCAGCCGGCTGGGACCGGCCCGGCCTCGCC
>Ga0065711_1001051_pt1 | contig 49449 bp, 38 predicted proteins | sample Hoacrofraction12_FD_59098 | JGI IMG/M metagenome (GOLD analysis project Ga0065711, IMG submission 59098) | Hoatzin crop microbial communities from Cojedes, Venezuela - Epithelial fraction 12 v2 (version 2) | ecosystem: Host-associated > Birds > Digestive system > Esophagus > Crop | place... | reverse complement strand
GGGGGGGGGGGACTTGATAGGGTTTGATAAGGAAGAACAGGTGTTTTATCACATACAAGTGTGAGCACAAAGGTCTGTATTTAAGAGAAGAAGGCCCTGCATGTAAGATTTATGCATGCTAGAGATCAGTGATCCCGAAAGTTTTAAAGTTCATGGTAGTCACCTAAGTTAAACATGAGCTTTTAGGCTGCGTTTAGGAGCATGACTACAGTATTGTGTGAGCAGGTGGGAGAATATTGTGTAGGATTGGAGAGGTAATTATTCTCATAAATAGGACTGATGAGCTATTTATTAGAAAAACAGGTTAATTTCTGGTGCCTGTTAGCAAAGAGGATCATAAACCAAGAAAGTACAGGAATAAATTAATTGGGATGCTCTGAGGGTCTATCGACACTATAGATCTTTACGACTCTTGAGTACATGGTGTATAACTTACATGTATAACACCTTAAATATATACTAGTATTTCTGGTGTCATAATTTTATCTATAAATATATATGTATTTGTATAAAGAAGTATGTATATATGTGTGTGTGTATGTTCGGGAGGTTTGTGGTAAATGTGCCATCTTCTTGAATACAATAGTGTCCGTGTGAAAATCTTAACCATTTAAAAAAGCATATTAATTCTTTTATTAACCTGTTGCAATTCATCTTGCTTTATCTTATACAATGTTTTTATGCTAAAATGCAGCCATATCTGGCATGACTAGTATTGCGTATACAGCTATAGCTCCAGACTAGCTGCATTGATCTCAGTAGCACAAGGGACAGTAGAACTTGGCCCTCTAAAATTTAATACGTCAGCCGTAAAATAATTTTAAAAGGTATTTGTATATCTCCTCCTCCTCCACACTGCTTGTAACCTGAGAGCATCCATGTGGCTAAGAATACAGACTTGTCTTTTCTAAATTGAAGGCGTTCTGCTCATACCACTGGAGAAACAAACTAAAAAATAAGGCAACCAGATGTTTAAAATTGTTGAAAGTTCCTTTTTTTGGAAAGGTAGCTACGTTAAATAAACATTAAAATGCTATTTTTTCTACATAACTATTCATTTTAATGGCACCCAAAGAGTTCATCCAAGGGTCTCTGGGTCACTTGGGAGAAAGTACAGTATATTTTGGCTCCACAGTCTTTGACTTGCTACAAAGAGCTAATTCTTCCAATTAATGAAATAAATGCTGCTGATGTAGATGGATTGATAAATTATTTCAAAGGCTAGTTTATTCAACCAGATGGCAAGTCTGATAGGACTAGAATGCTTTAAGAGGCCTTCCCTGGCAGGAAAAGAAACCCTTGGAAGAACAAGATATAGTGACTGTTCACTCCCATTCACCTGGTGGTATTTACTCCCTTGGGCATCTTCTGTCTACAACAGCACTGCAACGAAGCTAGGAAGTATGAAGACTTTTTGTCCTGCAGGGCTTTCAGTAGGGCTTTCTGTTTAGGGTGAAAGAAACCTGTTTGGACAAGATACGAGTGATGAACATCAACAGCTGAGGTAGCTGTAGGTCTGGGAGTCCCTGCTGGGCATACTACAGTTTGATGAGCTATTTAAGAGAAAAACAGTTTAATTTCTGGTGCCTGTTAGGAAAGGTAACCATAAACCAAGGAAATACGGGAAAAGAATTACAGGGATGTTCTGAAGTTTATCAATATGCTTTATGATCAGATGCTGAGAAGCTAAATAGATCAAGGAAACTGAAGTGAGAATTTCAAGGCTACAAGTCTCTTTATATGGGCAAAAGACTTTCGGAAACAGTATGTTTTCCTTTCAAAAATACATTCCTCTCTTTGGGACAGCATCCTGAAATAGCCACGTTTTAATTCAGTTTGCAATGGTTTATGAGAGCAGTTGTATTGCAGTGTTGATATTTCAGGAGTGGATCAGCTCCATGGATTAATGCATTTACGTGCACCAGTAATGGTGAAGGTGGGTTACTGCACACCTGAGACCCTCGGTAGGGCATGCTGAAGCCTGGCTGCAATTCCTCAGCTTTATAACTTCAGCTAACTAATGTGACAGCCTCTGTGTTCCCAGACAGGAAAATAAGACTCGCTGTCAGCCGTACTGTACACGGTGATGGAAGGTCTGTTCATGCCTTGATACCTAAAGATATGAAAGAGGTTACAGAGAAAAGCTGCTCATCTCTCAGGAGCACATCTACCTCTATTTATGGCTTGAAAAATACAAAAAAATATGAAATGAAGAAGTCAAATGCAGGATTCCTTTTTCCTTCTTTGGAAGCAAGACCTGAGGCTCTCAGCTGGTGCCCAGCAGTGTAACGTCAGAGGGCTGTAAGGTGATATAGGATGTTGCACACTGCAGTAATCTGGTTATACCAGAACAGGCTGTAAATGGACTACCTGATGTACCACAGCCGGACCTCCTACACCATAGTGCTCAGCGAGGTCTTTGGCAGAGCACAAGGGTGTATCTAGCATATGCAGGGCTCCGTGTTGCTGTAGCTAGGCTGCTGTTCTTCCCCATGTGTTAGCTTGTTTGGAGCCTGGTCAGCTGTCTACATGCTGTGTGCTGTGCTGTACTGTATACAAAAGACAAATGTCACAACTGGGCAGAAAGCAACCATCCTTGTAGAAGAATTTAACATCCAAGGTCTCTGGGTCTAGCTCAGTGAGAATAATAACTTCAAGACGTGGAATTAAGTTGCTTTGCTACTGTATGAGCTTTATTGTTATTTAGCTGTGTGAGTGGACATCTGTGCAGGACTAGCTAAGCCTCCAAATCCTGACTGAACATTGCTCTGTTGGGAAATGCTGGACCCCAGTCGATGTGGATAGGTGGGTTTTTTCTTTCTTCCTGTTTATGGCAGGGGACCTTTTGGAGGCTGTTTTATTTTCAGTCACTTGGAGCTCAAATATGAGCTGTCAACCCACAGAGCAGTGTAATATTACAGATAGTTGGATGTTGTTCACGGAGCCCCAAAGGCTGAACCACCTCTGGTTAAAATATCAGTTTTCATTGTTAGTGAGATTTGACTTTTCTAAAGAGAAATGTCAGGAATACATGGAAGAAACTGACTTATCATTCATGTTCTGGTAGTAGCTTAGTCATAAAAACAGGTTGTATTTGCAGTACATGTGGATAACCTCTTAAAATGTATTGTTTACAGAGCCTGGGAGAGAAATCACAGCATCATGCCAATGCAAGAATTTTGTTATCCCTTCTCTTGGGAGAAAGGTATACAAAAAAAATAATTAATTTGTTCTTTTAAGAGGAACATATTTACCTTCCAAGAATTACATATCACAGGTTGGTTTGATTACTACCATTAGCCTATCTGCTGCTGCAGAGCGTTTGCTTTGTTTCTTTAAGAGAAAACAAAATGTGGTGGTACATCTCAAACACGAGGGATGTGAAGACTATGGATTTGTGTTAAAAGGATGACTTTTTCTGGCTGCATCTACAGACAGATGTTAAGAAAGCAGCCAACTGGGCAGTTTCAGCAGAGAAATTTGTGCATGCTTAAAAGTATATTTTTTTTAAAGCTTGTAGACTGAGTAAAACACAATCCCCAATTTCTCCAGCTGCGCTCTGTCTATAGATTGCTCCAGAATTTGTGTGCCTTCAACCTCATTTCTCTTTCTTTTTTTTCGAACACTTCCAAGAGCCAAGAGGATAGTTGCTGGTATGCAATGAAGGCTCTGAAAGGAAAAGAATAAATTAACGTCAAATGTTCTCCTCCTCCCACTCTGCATACAGAATGTCTTAAGCAGACTATAGCACAGTATCAGTATTGTCTCCCAACACATTTTGTATCCCAAGAACCCCTCCTAATCCTTTGCAACCTCCAATAACTTCACTTAAAATAAAACTCTTACTTTGGTCTTTCGTCTGTGAAATTATTGGTGGTGTCTTCCGGAAGGTGCAGATTGATTAATTCCCTCAGTTCCTCATAATGTCTGAAAGAACTGGGACTGTAAGGTGCTTTTCAGGGGCTGTTTAAGGATAGTATCCATAATTAATGTCCAATTGGATTCAGCTATTTGAATCTGTTATATCACACTGTTAAAGAAATTGGTATATGCTTGACATCACCTGTTTTTTCAAGGGTACCCTGCTTACATTTCTTCTGTCTAGCCTACATATTGAAGAAGGAGCGTCAGAATTATATTAGCACTTACCGTGTGGTTGTCTCTGTGAATACTCTTTAGCAAATCAGAGTCTTATGGTTAGTTTACATTTCTTCTTTCAGACAAAAGTGTGCAAGGTGAGGACTGAGATGTGGAAGAACACTTTCCCAGGCAGGGCAGCACTCTTGGTCATGGCTGTCCTGTGCTTCCCTTCCCAGCTTCACCAGAGACCTCTCACTTAACTGTGTAGCTGACAGAAAGGTGCGTGTAAAGTTTAATGTGCAAAGATGGGATTTATTTCTGAACTTCAAAAAACCAACTTGTTTTGCTGTGATTATTGAGGAAAGAAACCTCTGGTGCTCATGGTAAGAGAACACAGCTGAGAGTGTGGAGAAATGGTGGTTTAGCTGCACTGTGATAATATTCGTGGCTTTCCTTTGCTCTGTATGAGATAAAATAATCATGTTTAAACCTCAGTGAAAGCAGCCAGAAAACCCTTGTCACTACATAGTATCAGCTTTGATCTGTTGTACTTGATTATGTATTTTTTGTTTGTTACAGGCTCCCAATTTTCATTCTTTGCTTTAAAAACTATACTCAGAGTATTGGATCACTTTTCTCCATATCAGTGAATCTGGTACTGACATCCTGTTAGAGGCCTCTGCAAACAGTCTTCAAAAAGGAATAAATGAAAGACACTAGTGAAAAGCGAAGTTTGACCAGAGGGCAAAGTTCTGTCAAAAACACTTTATCTTTCTTTGTTACTGAGACATGACCAGATGTTTGTTTATAACAAAATGCCTGCATTGGGATTTTTGAAAGCCCAGATGAGGAAAACTTTATCTAATTGCTGTTAGGAGTGCAGCCATGTCCTAGCTGCAACCTGGGTTGGTGTGTCCTAAAATATTATATTTGGAGATTCTGGAAGTGGAATAAAAGTGTATATGTTTTCGCTGAAAGGAGATAGGGCTGCCAGTTCAGAAACACACTGAACATCTGCGCTGGCTGAGCCCTGTGGTTTAACTAGATTAAAGCCCCACATTAAAATGATCATCAGTCAATCAGAACGCTTCCTCGGTCTGAGAAACATAACATCACGCTCAGTGCTGCAGTTTCCAAAGCAGCCGATGTGTTGTGGTAAGAAAAAAAAGTTGGAACAGTGAAATATTTCACAATTATGGTTTGTTTGGCTTGTGTGACATCACAGACTAATGTTTAACCTGGGATCAAACAACTTGGAATTTGTTGCCTTAAATGATTTTAAATCTAGCTAATGATTTTAAGCACATCTTTGCTATTAACTCTAGTTAGCAAAATGAAACGTAATTCATGTTCTTCTAGCTTTGGGAGTGTTTCCAACCAGTAAAGCTGTAGCACAGATCACAAATTTGTGTTGTTTCAGTGGCACAGAGATCATTGTCCTTTTATTTAAACCCCTAGATAGCCATTTAAGACTACCAGGTCTTCTAAATTATAGGTAGGAGTATGAATTGCCAGGAAAACTCTGTTTTATTAATAAAAAGAAAGCCACCATTACAAAAAGAAAATGCAGCCCTGCCAGGCAAATGAAGATAACCCTCTTCAGTTGGCATTTGGCTGTGAGCTAGTTGTATCGTGTATACAAATTATCCTTTGCCATAGTTGCTAACAATGGAGTAAACATTGGTCTGAAGTATTTTACATGATTATTTGCAAGGCCTTTTGCTGTAGAAATTTTTAATTACTTAGAATTAAATGCCTTGTTACATTTATTAAAGTATTTAACTAGTTTGGTTTTGGTTTTGTTGTAGTGAAACAGAGAAGGTAGAAATGTGTATTTTCTTCTGCATAGTGCATGTAACAACATAATTTTTGAAGTCTATTTAATTTAGACCAGCCAGAAAATGTATTCAGTTTTGTGTAAACACACTGTTAATAAAAAAATTCTATACATCAATGTACAGCAAGTTGATGCTCCCTTTCAGAAACGCCCACTGCTTGTTGAGGAAGCATCTGGTGCAACTTGGATGTTTTTTGTCACTGATTTTAACAGCCAAATGTGCAAAAGGGCTTGCTGAAAATATTTCAAGATTTTTGCTGATGGAAGTTATAGATATGAATTGGGAGACTGCAGTCAAGGGACAGATTACGGCTGTTTGGAGCCTGAAGCACATTATAGCATACAGATCCTGTGTGCTTTTCCCACCACCCCCTTCTCATTCCTTCCCTCACACACTCTTGGAACTGCAGCAGGAGGAAGGCTGCCCTCTCGGGAAGTATCAGTGATCCTTTTCCTTTGCAAACAGGGAATTTCTTGGGATGCAGACAGCTGTGTTTCCCCATGCTTCAAATGCTTCGCTTGGCCTGGCCTGCTACACTTTTCTCGTGGTAATATCTGACCAGTCCTTCATTGGGGTGATGATGAAAGAGACCTTGCAGCAACTGATCTCAGTGAGATGAATGTGTTCATATTGCAGAACTTAAAAGATCACACCACATCAGATAAATGTCATGTTGTCAATCTTTCTTTTTTTTTAAAACTGTGGGCTAGTATAGTTTGAAAAATAAGAAAATGGACTGGGAATCTGATATTATCAGATGATCTCATGATCTGGGATAGTAAGGAACGGCAAGGTGTCTGTATGTCAACCTCCTATATGAAGCAGCTCCAAAAAGTCACATTAACAGGCAATACCATAGTTCTATGTAAGGTTCTGAGAAAGCAAGCTCTGCTCCTTCAGGGAGGAAGAGGATGGCAGAATAAAGCAATGAAACACCAAAATGAGATAATTGTTATTTTCTCACCTTGGATATTTTGTTTCTATTGATTACTGACCATGTCAGATTGCTGATGTCATGTCCACATATCCCAGCTCATTTCTCATTGTAACTTTTCTGGTCTTCCAAAGGAAAAAACACTGTGGGAGCAATGAGTGACTTGTTGACAAAACAAGTAAGGTTCTTATTATGGAGGGAAGGATCCTCTATCATTTAGAGTGAAATTTTAGTCTTCCAAATGTCTTCAAAGGTCACCATGTGTTCATGGTGACTACTGTATTGGAAGGCATGGCATTTGTGTGATCAAGGGCTGAGTTTCTTGGTCATGTGGTTGGCATTACATCATGGGTGTTCAATTTACTGATAATGCTCTTCAGATGCATTAGAGATTTGGTGGTGTTAGTCTAGACTTACACTAAATATTAGGTGCCACAAAGTGGCTTTGTGCTGGGGGAAGAGCAATGGGCAAACTGCTGAAATGAAGCGCCAATTCAAATGTAAGAAAAAAATGGTAAGTAGAAAGGTGGTTTTTCTGGAGCTTCTATTGAGAGGGTAGACATTTATCAGATAAAAGGAGATATGCTGTGTGTAGAAAGATACAAAGAAATCAACACCACAGGCTGTGAAAAGTGTTGCACTGGCATCAAAAAAGAAATTTATAAAGCTGGTGAACTAGCAGCATTATTCCATAGGCCAGAAATTACAGCCTTAAATGAAACATATGCTGTGATTTCTTCAGGAAGCATGAGGTGTAAAGAAAAATTATTATGAGATTAAAAAAATCAGAGCGACAACAGAGTACGAAATTACAGTATCTAATGGTTACAGCAGTGGGAACTTGAGAGAGGGCAAATACATTATGAAAAGACAGGTAGAAGCCTATTAGGGCAAGCAACCAATTGTGGTCCAATTTGAAGTATGGCCATTGTCTATGGGGATATGATCAGGCTGAGCAGAGGGGAAGAACAATACCAGGATCTGAAAGAACAATGACCCTGCTTTGTTCCCAGGACTTGCAGATCTGCTTCAGACCAAAAGAAAAATGGGACTGCTGGCACCCAGACTAACAGGAGAATATTTTATACCTTGATTTTCTAATTAGAGCTCATCTGCAATTACATTTCTCACTTCTGTAGTATTTTCAGCCAGTAAAGCAGTCACTTGTCTAGGGGTGCCTATAACCTGGACACTGCATAGGTCTCCAGCAGCGGACTCCCCCAACACCAGAGCCTGAAAGCAGAACCCTCCAAACAATTCAGCCGTGCAGCGAAACTACCAGAACAAGATAACATTTGACTAGCTGGGCTGGAGATGCTGTGGGTTGGTTTCCCATTTGGGGTGGCCAGAGGCAGCTCAGGCTAACGCCTCCTGCATGGATCTGCCCTGTCACTTAGGCTGGTGGCTCCAGAACAATGGCAGAAAGTAGCTGTGGTCACCATGTGTCACAGGGGGTGAGTACACCTGGCCGAGTGTGACAGCACACAGCCTGTCAGCTCTTCTCTACCTCCACCATCACATGCTCCCACCCCACATTTCTGCTTAAGGGCAAATGTGGCATGGCTATGCACAATGCTGAGTATGCAGGCAGTGTTGTGAGAGCAGTCAACGCACTGAAAACTGGCTCCTGAGCTTGCCTTGTGGTATCTTCTCTGTGCTGTCACACCTTGTTCAGTGTTTTAGTGGCACTTGAGAATTCCGGACAAGCATGCAGTAATTACAGTGGATTATTATCATCTGCATTTCTGATACGTAGCTTATCATAGAATGCCTCTTAAACAATTTCTTGTTTTTTCCTGAAGTGTTGCTGCAAATGACATCATTTGTGTGTGAACTTTAGCTGGATATGGTAACACCTTGTAAAGCACTTTAACAAGACAGAAATGCTTAAATAAAGTTTGGGTTTGGTTTCAAAGATCTTCCCTTTAGGAGACTGCAGTAAATTCAACACCCAGGTTGACACCCTTTTCTGTGTATAAATTTAGTTTTCCAGGGTTAAGATTTCTTCATGGTGCAATTTAATTGCTTTACAAGGAAAGACTACGATAGTGCTATATATCTACAGTGGCTTTCCCTAGCTTTTGGAAAGTATATGGTTTTACAATTAAGCAACAGGGATGCCCTAGTCTGTCACATATTTGGGTTTGTTAAATCCATTAGCAAGCAATAAAATCTCTGGTATTCAATCCTTCTCACTCTTTATATCTTATTTTCATCCCACCCTTTCACCCTTCGCTTTGATTTTCTTTCACTTTTGCCAGTTTATTTACAGCCACTGAACAGAAACGATGCCTCTCCTGCTTCACAGCTCAGCAGACAGGTAATGGCGAATCGCTGCGCTGGGCCATGCCTATTCAGACTCTGCTGCTTGTGGAGTTTTTTATAACTGAACTTTCTCCATCACACCTCTAAAGCCCCTCTGAATGAAGTCCATCTTGTAAGGCCAGGCTCTTAAAATGGATGTGAGTACTACAGGTTTCCTGTAGTTCTCTGTTTTCAGCGATTGAAGCACAACTGTTTTTCACAATATCCTTTAACCCAGTGTACGCCTGCACTCTCCAGCCTGAAGTAATCCTTCAAGTGCTGGGCAGGGCCTAGGACTCCCAAGTGATTCACTAGTATGTCAGTGTGTTTTCAAGCCCCAAACTGAGGTTTTGTTTAAAAAAAGTTAAAGAACAATAATAAAAAGAAGGCTAGCACTAAATAGATATTGTGTACACAGTTCAGAAGTATGTGCATGGAAAGCAACACTGCTAACTAAAAGTCTGCATAATTCTTTCTTCCCAGGTTCTGACTAATCCTGAACAGGGTTGCACAACATGGGGCTGTCTCACTGGTAGGGTTTAGTCTTATGAGATCAGGGCATGTTTATCCTCACTCAATAGGCAAGAAAGGGAAAGGACCTCATCCTGTTAGTCACTGCGGTGGCTAGAACATTTGCTAGTTGTGGCTGGGAAGGACTGATGCATGAAGCCTGCTCCCTGTGAACGTGTTAGCCACCGGACTGGTTATGGGGAATGGTGTCCTTTGCCACAGCCTATTGTGTAATGGGTAAACTCAGTCAGCGATCAGTTAGAAGCTCCTCTCTGGATTGAAGCAGACCTCTAACAAAATCTCCTTTGTCCTGAGCAATTGCAGGTGACATCCACATTGATACTGAGGAGAAAAAGCTGAGAGAGAAATAGAAGTCTGAAAGAGGTCATAGGGAAGCATTCAGAATTTGCTGGGCAGGCTTCAGGATGAAATTTCTGGAGAAAAAAGAAAATGCCTGTGTGGATATTTAGGTTAATCTACAGTCTTACAAAGATAAGGCAGAAAATCACAAGGCAGGTAAAGCCCAAAGCCTGTCATTTGTTTTGTGGCAATGTTGAATCAGAGAATTATAGGACATTTTGGGTTGGAAAGGACCTTAAAGATCAACTAGTTCCAACCCCTGCCATGGGCAGGGACACCTTCCACTAGACCAGGTTGCTCAAAGCCCCATCTAACCTGGCCTTGAACTCTTCCAGGGAGGGGACATCCACAGCTTCTTGGGGCAACCTGTTCCAGTGCCTTACCATCCTCATAGTAAAAAATTTTTTCCTTATGTCTGATCTAAATCTATCCTCTTTCAGTTTAAAGCCATTACCCCTTGTCCTGTCAAGGAGTCCTGATTATGCCTGGCATTTGGAAGGAGGTGTAGGAAGAGGAGGAGCTAGCGTGACTTAGAGAGTTTGGAATTGTTCTCGGAGAGTGCACAGCATGCAGAAGGGGGAGTGATAAAAGTGCCACTATGTAAGAGGAGTTCCTTGGGGGAGCACTGAACACTAGCACAGCGGGTAAATTTGTCTGGAAACAATTTGCTAGCTGTGGCTGGGGGTATAACTGAGGCAAGGACTGAATACAGAGGCAAGAGCTTCTGTTCAGCCAAGCTATATAGCTGCATAAAATGTGATGTAGGAGCCTCCTCTGAGTCTGAAGTAGATAAAAGTCTTCTACACAAAGCAGAAAACAGCTTGAGAAATACCACTCTGTGTTTAACTTGGTTACGTTTGTCTGCAGGGCAATCGAAAGGACTGGAACACTTTTAGGATAGATTTAGACAATGTGATGATGGGATCAATATACTGGAGTTTCAGGAAAGGCTGTAGACAACAACAGGTGAAATGGAAACACAAGCTTTACAGCTAAGGGTTTCCTAGCATATATAGGTTAAAAAGTTGATGAGGATAAAATTTACATTGTATTTGGGGAAAAAATATCTTCTACTAGACCAAAATCTCATCAACCACATCAAGAGGGCATGCTCACCGAAAAGACAGGGGACTTCACCTACTGAAGCCTTTGAACTCATATTTCAGGTAACGGGGACGCTCCCAGCAGGGTACAAAGTGGTCTGAGGAACGGATTTGTCTCTAGAAGATTTCCTTTGCTGTGGAGGTGGGGTTTGTAAAAAGCCTGCTGGGTGCATTGCTCAGATCTTGTAGACCAAGTAGCCAAACTGTGGTGTCACAGTGACAAATCTGGGCTCCACTGGCTACAGATATGAAATAATTTGGCTTAACTCCTTAGCATGGGATGGGGGTTTCTGAGGTCCAGCCTTGCTCAGAGGACTGCTGCTGAGAGCTGACCTGGGTCCTTGAGGCTTTTCTGTGAGCTTGGCTTCACCTGTTGGACTTCTGCTGGTGTCGCAGTGCTCCCGCACAGAATCATTGCCTGAAACCCACTCCCCTGTGCGTTCAGTGGGAGTCATAGCCTGGTCCGTGCGGGAAGCAATCCAGCGTGTCAAACCGCAGCCGAGCATCTTGCCTCCCTCCCACAGTGCAGAGTGTGCAGCATGTGCTGGGCTCAACTCCTCTGTGGAGCAACCCCAGCCATCGAGACTGTTACTTTTGAGGTTACGGTACGCTCAATTAGGGTTAAAGTGGCTGTTTCTCTCCAAGCTGCTGATGAACTGGCAACTGCTATCTTGATGATGTGTTTGTGATTATCCTACTGAGAGTTTAATTTTATTTCCTTTTTGCCTGTTGATATTTGGTGTCCCAGGAACAGGGCACTACATTGCATGCTCTGTATACAACATTATGATTGCTCTTCAAATATGTAGAGATGTTATTTCTCTCGAATCTCTATTAGGGTTCCTTTTAATGCTACAAACATTTGCTACACAACCCTTGGTTTTTGAAGCCCCTGTTTCTGTTCTTAAACCTTAGTCTTTATTTAAAAGTAATATTAGAATTGATTAACTGTAAAAAAAAAAAAGTTTTTGCTGACTAAAGCAATGTTCCCAAACAGAACAGATGATAGATTATTTTCAGTGATGGCTGGTTAAACCAGGACAGATTCAAACATCTCCAGGGGGCTGCTCCATCTTTCTATTTACTGTTATCAATGCTGTAATTTTGTTATCAAGATTGGCAGTTTCTTCTCACAGAAAAACTTGATTACAAGGCTGACCCACCTAACACCTCCCTATTAGTAACAGAAACAAATAAGAGTTGATTGTTCAGCTGCTGTCATTTAAAAAGACTAAATCAACCTGCCACTAAAGAATAATTCCCTCTGGTAACTTTATCCATTTGCCCTTGGTGGTGACACTGTGGATACCACCCTGGTTGAACTATATATTAGTTCCTAGAGAAGCACTTTGAAATATATAGCCCTGCACAATGTTGTAATTGAAAAAAACTGAATAGCCATACATGGTTCAGTAATCTGAAAAGAATGCAAATGTTCAGTTCGAATTGCTTTGCATAATTTAATACCATTTTGCTGTGCTTTCCAAATGGGTTTATTCTGCTCTTCTACATATATCTATTATAAATGTGGCAGCACTGGCTAGATACCGGCAGCACTGTTTTTTAAAATGATGTGGCAGTGTTTTTATTTTGTGTTCCAACCACATTTTTAAAAGTCTTACTCAACCAAATGAGCCACTCCAGGTGTTTGCTATTCCAGCAAGAAGGGTGGCAGCTCCTCCAGAGTCCTGAGAAAGGTTCAGTAACCTGTGAGAGGAGTTAAGGGCCTGACTTTAAGCTTATCCATTAAAGCAACTTTTCTTCTATTGTGTCTTGGAATCAAGTCTCTAAATTCTCTTTGGATTGGGGGAGTTTTAAAAGCTGCCATGAAATAAGTGCTTTTTAAAGTTTAGTTTATAACATCCATTCAGATTGGCTTCTATTTATTTTACATACAATTCTTCTAGGTGTTTCTGGATATTAAACCCTGTATACTGCCTATCTGTGAAAAGCAGCTGTTCTGAAATCGAAGGAAGAATGACTGAACAGACAGTCATCAGAATGGAACTTCAGCTCTAACTTAAAATTGGTTTTATTTTTTTAAACACTTGACATTATTTTAATGCCACGTTTTGCTCTTAGTGCATTCCTCACATAAATCCTATATATAATATAACTGTGTCTGAGTCTACTTTAAAAAAAAATTATCTGAAAGGATTGTCAATAGTATTAATATCTTTAAACAGCACAGAGACTAAATCACTGTTCTTTTCAAAGTAAATTATCTTACAGCTGATAGGGATAGTAATAAAATTTAGTTAAATTGTAATTCAGAATATATATATATACATATATATACACATACTTCAAGCCTTTTCTTCAAACTAAGCAGAAGATTCTTTCAGTTGGTGGGGTTTTGCATCTGGTTGTTTTAAAGTTTCTGTGGATTTTTTTTGTAATGATACGGATGACAAACAAGTCATACTGGGATTTAAAGCAGGCAACACCAATAGGGTCAAATTGTTAAAAAGCTTAGGAAAAACGCTTCTAACATTTTCAAGGTGTGTATAGGTGCATATACGCAAAAGGCATGAATATAAATACAATCACATATTTTAATGTGTGCCAAAATGTGTGCTAGTAAATATTACAGTGCTTTTGGGAGACTTATTGGAAACACAAGCCAAGATGAGGGAAATGCGTGGGAATAAGTACATTGTCAGACTATCAGGATATGAAGTGCATGAAGGAACAGGACGAACAGCAGAGAGAAGCAACTTTATTTTAAAAAGTAAATTTAAAATAGAATGCAAGTTCTCCATTTGTGGTGGGAAAACCAAAGATAAATGGAGACCAAGGAAGAGAAGATAAAGAGAAATTAATAAATGAAGATAGACTGAAGTAAAAGTAATTGATGGTTCAGAGGAAGCTGAGACTGAAACTGCTTTTGGATGTCACTTAGTGGCATTGCCCAATGTTCTTTGTTTAGAGTGAGAAGGCTTTAAAAAGCCTGTAGGAGATAGCAGGTTCATCCGGAGTTTCTGGATGTTGGAGACTATTTTGTATATATGTCTGTCTCCAGGTAGTTCTAGATGTAAATTCTTGAAGCATCCTAACTGTCAGCATATTTGTATCCCAATGATATTGTCTTTTATTATTCAAGAATAAAAGTGTCTTTTATACAAACTAACTTCTGATTACCTGTCAGCACATAGATTATAGGATATAATACTGGTTTTAAGAGTGGTATTTCTTAAAATTAAGATAGCCAATAGTAATTTTCTCTCTCTAGCCTATTTTGCTTAGTCTGCAAACAGTTTGGAACTGATTGCTCAAATCTTGGCTAAGCAATACTCTGGTCCAGACTGCTTTCTGTGGAGATGGGTATAGAGTCCACTGAAAGTTGTTGTAGCTGCAAAAGAAGCATTGAATTAGGAATGAAAATATAGAATGAAAGAGTTAACTTCTACAGATTCACTGGCACTCTTCTGTTGCACAGACATTATTAACAAAGGCTTGATTGTTGTTTTGGCTACAAGTATTAAGTACAAAAGAACTTTATGAAGGTCCCAGACACAGACTGACATTTAGACTGACTGTCCTTTTCCAAAGCAGCTTTCCTATTAAATGACTCCATTATTAAAACATGGTAGCACTAATTAAATCTCTGTAATCTCCCATCAGGAAAATGGCATTAGCCTGCTAGCCAGGAAAATATGGTAAGCCCAAACAGTATCCCTGTTATTAGTGCTTGGTTGTCTGTTGCAGTGTTTGATCAAAGGCACGGAGATGCTGATGTTGTTTTACAATAAGGTTAGCCCAATGTACTCGGGAGTGTGTGTGGTGGGGGTTTATAACAATTACAACTCTTTCTAAATACTGGACCTAAAATCCTAAAGGCTGCACAAGATCCTTCTCTTGTACTGGTCTAGCTCTTCCTCATGCAGTGTGATTGCATCACTATAGAAGTGGTTGACCTAGCATAATTCATTGGCATATGAGAAAACCAGTAAGTGTGTAAGATGCATTTACCCAACATAGATGTGTTTTCCCCTAAAGGTTGCAGTGCTGGGAACTGTAGGTATATACACAAATAAAATTCTTTATTTTTCATTTAAGTTTTGGTTAGATTATGCTAAATAACTCGATTTAAAATCACACCTTTAAATACTGGTGCAGATGTGAAAGCAGAAGCATCTCTAAAGGATTTCACCCATCTCTCTGGATAAAAGCATAAGATACAAAATTGGTAAATATTAATCATTGATGTGGTTGTTTAGTGAGTGGTTCTGTCCAACATGACTTTAAGATTTACATTTAATTCTTGTCTACTCACCACTTTTGAGTAAGTGACATAGTTACTCCAGATTGAGAAGGGGAGTGGTGCACAGGAGACCTACTTGTGTAGTGTCTGAGTACACACTACCATGGAGAAGTACTCAGGTTGTCTGTCTCATCAGATGGATGAATTCTTTCTTCTAGGGAAAGGCAATGAAAGAAAAACATCATGGTGCTGTTTGTGCTGAAAGTCCACTTGTCAACTACTTGTCCATCATCACTGCCCTTCCTCCTTCCATTGAAATCACTGACAGCTGCCACTGACTTCAGAGGACTGAGCATGAAGTCCCGTGTGACAAATACGAAAATGATGGTAGTCCTAGACTTCTGAGTTTTATAGGAACGCAATTATCTTAAATATGGGCTGTTACTACCACCACAAAAAAAAAGGGAGGGAGGCAATTACCCAGAGAGCATGTGGCATACTTTTCATTGATTAGACTGTCCTGTTTGATTAAATTCCTCAGTATTTTTAATTTTCTAGCCCTAATTGCTGCCTTCCACCTTTCTTGGATCCCTTTGTTCTAACTCATCTGCTTTCAGGTCCAGATTTATTTTTTCAATGCATTCAGATTCTCCACAAACATATCCTGTCATTATGTATTTTATCTGTCTCTGCAGATGGTTATTTGACAGAAAGTTTCCATTGACTTCAGAAAATGGGTCCGTAAATACCTTTTGTGGTTCTCAGATGGAGTACTTGCAAAATGGAATTGATTAAAAGGTCAAAAAACATTACTGTTGCAATGTCTGAATTGCTCCATCAAAGTGGTAGTGTGACAAACGTGTGCAAATGTTTTCAAGTGACTAGTCTAGATTTTAAAAAATTGGTCTTTTTCAGATCAAGTTTCTGATGTTTCCCAACGAGAGACGTTTTCAAATTATAGCTGCAAACTAGTCTCTCCTCTTACACTAGTGTCAATTAGTAGTGACACTGGAGGTAATGCGGTTCCCGTAGTTCGAGTTACAGTAGGATTGAGATTTATAGCATTTAATCTGTTTTCCAAATTCTGTCTCTAAGTTGTTCAAAATAGCTGTTTTGAAGCCAGTAGCTTTATTAGTGTAGCTAGATAAGGTGAGACTTCTTGCAGAAACTGCAAGTAACCAGAGCATACCTGAGTCTTTCAACATGAGAATGACTGGTGGGGAGCCAGTGAGTATAAGTAATTCCAGATTTATTTCACATATAGTACACGACACAGGAGAAGAAGTAGCTCTATGTCCTCTCCTGCTCAGAAAGTCATAGGAGGACGACAAAGTCTCAAAGGTGATGATACTAATTTATGAGGACATCATGGCCAGGTATTGGCAAAAGGTTCATTCTCAGCTTATCTTCACAGCAGCCTTTACTGTCTTGTTTTGTAGCCATCCTACATCAGGATATAAATTTGCCCCTCACCATTTAAAATACATATCCCACAAATAATTATTAGCTACTGCGTCTTAGGTATCTGCATTGAATCCCAATGGAGAGAGCATAATTATGACTTTTATTACCAGCTAGGTGAGGCCCATAAGGTGCCTCCTCCTTGTGACTTTTCTAGCAGCAGAACCTCACCAAGCTGATGTGTATACTCCACGGTAAAACATAAACCTTTGCTCCACGATGAAGGCACAGTCTCAGTGTGAATAACCTCTGAGTCTCTCCATTCACTTGACAGTACAGAGAGATATTTTATGTACATCTTCAACATCATTAGTGAACTGGGCACTTGAACTAAGATTCAGGGAAGACTTGAATAGGGAATTGTTTCTACCTTTCCTTATGAGCTCTTGTAAAAGCAGTACTTCTTTTGGGATGTAGTGAGTTTGTCTCACTCTTTCTTTAGCCAGGCAATCACTGGGCAAACGGACATCAAACGGAGAACTGTCTTCTTGCCAGATTGTGCACATGCGCTTTGCAGAGTTTATGTGTATTTCGGGTGGATTTAAGAATGGACTTTACACAGGAGTTTGAGGGAAGTTTCCTTCAAATTCTGGTCGCAGATTCACAGCATGGTTGAGGTTGGAAGGCACCTGTGGAGATCATCAGGTCCAACTCCCCTGCTCAGGCAGGGCCACCTAGAACCAGTTGTGCAGGATCATGTCCAGATGGCTTTTGAATATCTTCAGAGAGGGAGACTCTACAACCCCTCTGGGCAGCCTATGACAGTGCTTGGTCACCCTCACAGTAAAAATGTGATTCCTGATGTTGAGAGAGAACCTCCTGTGTTTTAGTTGGTGCCCATAGCCCCTGGTCCTGTTGCTGGGCACCACTGGAAACAGCTTGGCTCTGCCTTCTTTACATTCTCCTTGCAGGTATTTATACACATTGACGAGGTCCTTGATCCCATCGAAACAATAATTTCAAAGGGAGCAGGATTTGTGAGGGAAAATCAGTTTGCCTGTGGGTTTGAACAAAGCTGCTTTTGCCTGAATTCTGGAAGCGGAGCGCCTGTATCTGCAGGACGTGTTGCTGGTGCAACTCCATAATCTGCAGCCATTTGCAGACCCGCCATTCGATCACAAAGGAGTGCTTTGCTGCATGGGCAGCAGAGCTGCCTGGTGCATGCGTGGTAAATTTGGAGCACGTTGTCACATGCAGGGTGAGGGGAAAGATGGTAACAGAGAACAGCCACCAAGCACTCAATTAACTTATGATGTCACTAGTAAAAGGTGATGTGCCAGATGAACTGTTGTGGTGGGCAGATGTCAACTCGTCAGCCTGAGTTGTAGGATGATAAGGAATGACTTATGGAACCAGACAAGTGGCATCGTTTCTTGATCAGTAGGAAGTATTTAACGTGTGACACTGTTCTTTAGGAAACTTTTAGGGGTTGCTGGTGTTATTGCAGTTTATCTAAATTATTTGGATGACAAAAAGTATTTCTGGATAAATATGACTTTGCGTAATCTGAAAGCAATATATAGAGATGGTAGAAATATTGCATTTCAGTAGAGCAGGGAAACTAAATTGTAAATGACAGGACAGTCCCAGTTCTGTATTTTGCAGTGTCTAATGAAATGACAGATGCAGTTCAATGTGTTGTAGATGGCAAATATCAAAGACAGAAGATGCTACTACAAAATTCTCTCAAGCATTTTTAGCTTCTCATTAGAATTAATTCACTATTCTTTCCCAGACCATTATTTCATAGCAACATTTGTGGTTTCTCATATAATAATACAGCTTTAAAAAAAAGCTCCTTTGGATGAGTGTAGGCTGTAAAGTAGCACATTGGCAAGTTAGGAAATGTATCTTTTCAAAATAAAGTCCTATAATAGGAGAAAATAAACACACAATACTAAGGAGCAACTGCTGGAGAGGTTCACCAAATTCTGTCACCACTGGAGAGGGAGGCAAATCTTTTTCTTTTGTAGTTTTTCCTGGCGAGCAAGAGGAACTGTATACATAAGCTTCCCCGAGTCTCTCTGGTCTGCTCTTACGCTGCTGTGCGCTGGTACCGGCTCTGCTCTTAGCTGGTGGCCTGTATTCTTGTGCTAACTCCTAGCTTTGTGCCTGGCTGTCCTTGCAGAAAGCTCAGGGTCTGCCCAATAGATGGGCAGTGTGCCTGCAGGTATCTTAACGTGCAGGTCCCTACCTGCTTTTAACTCTGTTTAATGTTCCTGCTACAAATTTAAATCTGCTCCATTGGGTTGACAGTCTGAGAAGCTGAACATGGGAAAGGAAAATATAAGCATGTAAACAGGCAATGCATTGTAATCTAGGTGCTGAAGCACGGCTGTCATCCTACCAGTTCACCTGCTAAAACAGCTCTGGTGGTTCTCAGATATCACATGTGGCTGTTGCGGCTTTGCCAGCAGTGTTGGTCTGCCTCATAATGTTTGTGTTCTGTTGTTTTGGCAGGCTACTAACATTTTCCTGAGGAAGGAACGCATACAAGGGAAGAAAACCAATGAATTCAAGAGCGTCGAGCTACTTTAATATGAAGTTCACTGCCACCTCCCCCATGATACATTGCTGCGAGTAAAGCTTCAACACCAGTGTTACGTACAGTGACTGCAGCGCAGGGCTGTCAGTTCTCATTATTTAGACACTGAGCAAATGGATTGCATTACCTCTTCAAACAGCCTTCTGAAACCAGGCTGTTGAACAGCAAAAGAGGCACCAGTGCATCTACAGACTTTCACATGGTTTGAATTGAAGCAGTCGTCTTTTCCTCCACTCTCCCTGCAGCATCAAGGAGTGCCAGTGTTGGTGCGCTAGCAGGGAAGTACTGAACTGAAATGCAAAGTAACAATGCTTGATGATTTTTTAAGATTAAAATGTAGAAATGTTCAGTTGGTCCAGAGCTGAAGTGAAATACTCAGTTAGGAATAAGCCTCTCAAATGCAAAAATGTAAAGGAGACTACAGCATGCACTGGAAATCATAGCCTTTTGTTGGGATTCTGCAATATCATGGTAGTCTGTGAAAAGTTTGAAATCTTATGATGCTCTGTTATCATTATGGGCTCTTTTATATTTCAGTAATGAATTACCACTCTGAAAATAAAGGAGCAGTAGGGTAAAAGTCCTTTCAGCCATAAGAGGGCAATAGGTACAGAAATCCATTGTTCTGGTTACAGTGCTAACTTTCAGATGATGAAAGTATAATGATTTCTTTTTATATACTATTTGCATGACCCAACTTTTGTTAAATGTGCACTAAACTACTGGAAGCACAGTTCCTGAAATATGTTACATATGACCCAAAGGCAAGGCTCTTTATCACTAGTTTTTCAGAACTGTGGACATTTTACTTCTGTGGTTGGTGGCACTTACCTCTACTTTTTGCTTTTGGTCTTTTGCTTCAGGATTGTGCAGAGCCTCCAGCATTTTTAAAAGAAGTTAAGCAGAAAGAACCTATTTGGTAACAGTCACACCCTCCTGCAGTTATAATTTGTGATTAAAAAAGTGTGAGAAAATCTCTCTCCATATGAAATCCTTTGGTATCACTTCAGTGTCAGTGCTGGCTTCACATTACCCTTACCAGCTTCTTTTCCATCGTACAGATTAGCAGAGGCAGTTTGTCTTCTCCCATGGCAGTGGCAAGAGATGGTAAGTATAAAATATGACCATGTATGTGTTTAGAAAAAGTCAGATATTTTTTGTGTAGAAAATGTTCATGTTCTAAGTGATAATGTAAAGAAAGCTGAGATGAAAATAATAGAAATCATTCTTCAGTTCTAAAAGTAAAACCTGGGTAAACCCCCCCCTTCTTTTTACTTATAGAGTAAAAACTGAGTACACCTTCTCTTTTATTGCTCTGCTGGTGGGTGATGCTGCAATTTCTTTTCCTAATGATACACTTTTGTGCTTAGCTACTCATGTGTCTGGCAGATTATGATGTAGAATGCAGTTTTATATTTATGACTAAAAGCCAAATTTTAGTTCTTCATGTACTGCATTCTCTGAGGTGTCATGTTCAATCAATAATGCTGTGAACAAATTGCTTCAGGCACGTATTCCTCCTTGTAGTAGTATTTACTTTTATTTTGATAAACAAACTATAGAACCAGAGCAGTCTAAAATTCAAGCATGGATTCATTTTCAGCAGGTCAGCTGGTAATAAAAGAAATGTTTAAGCTTGTTGGAGAGAGACATATCAATGAAAGTAAAGGAAATTCAGAAGGCTAGGAAATTAGTTTTATTAATCCAATATGGCATATATATGCTGTTTCACATGAATTTTAGTTTATTCTGTTTCTAAACCCACTAAATACTGATGAGGGGAATAGCAGTGATTTCTGGATCTTCTCCTTTTGTCTCTTTTCTAATTTACTGCTGTAGGGTAAAACCCAGCAGATAACGCAACACCATTGTAGGCACCAGAGACAACAATTTGAAATGCATAATAAAAATTCTCAATTTATTAAATTTGTCCTTCTGTGATTAAAAACATATCTTAACAGTAGACATCTGTTGGACAAGTTATGTGGTTCCTTCTTGTCTTGGTATGTGAGAAAATACTGCAGGCTGTACTGCTCAGCCTTGTTAGACCCTACTACATTGTGGATGCACAGGAAATTAAGCATATGCTCAGTGCTGGAGTTGCAATAACATGCAAGTTTGGTATAATCTGTTGAAATGAAAGAGTGCTGTTCCTTGTGCTGTGCCCGATGGAAGGTAAAAGGAGGGAACGGTAGGAGCCTTCTTCCCTTGCCTGATTTCATGTGAGATGTCTGACTGGCTGTGAATCAAGTTTGACAGAAAAAATAGATGTGTGGTAAGCAGTATGCTAACATCAAAGGAATTTTGCAACTGATCATTTAAAGCTTTGTACTATGGTGATTTCATGAAGGGATCGCTATAGAGTGCAGTGTAACAGAGCAGAGCACTGCTTTCACTAATTTTTGAGAGAGAAGTTAGACTCTTTTTCTTCCCCTCAGTAAGCATACTTCCTTCAGACTTCCTTAAATGGGTATCTCTTTCCTTAGCATAAGTAAGTAGCGTTCTCCCTGTGAGCACAGCTAACCGGTCTTTTGAAAGGTGACTGCTTTGAAGTCAAAAGAGCAAAATAGCACTGTGGGCTGCCAGCATGCAGCAGACATTGTTAGTGTGTATTTTCAAAGCAAAAAAAGATCTTCATTGTTATGACAAGGTGTTTCAGAAATACCCAAGGCCAGCTCTGCGTTTTGCAAGTAAATATGCAATGATGCCCATGAAAAAAGGTACCAAAGACATAATATTTATTTACATACTGATGGTTCATCTGAAATTTGTGTGCTACAAAGGTATCAAAACAGGTAAAAAGCTTTAGAAGCTAGATTTTCAAAATATTGAAGATTCATATGAATAAAAGTACATTCAAATTTATGATAGAGAAGATTTAAATCTTCATGTTCCAGGACACAAAAGAACCTTTAAGCAAGTTTAGGAAGGAACTAATCTTGATTCTAGTTTCCTGCTGAGGTGCTGGGCTTTTTTCCCCCAAATCCAAGTCAAAAATGGACTATGTAAGACCAGTGGGCTGCTATTTTAATATGCCATGGTGATTACCACAAAGTTGTATCTCCATATACTTCCAAGAGGACGTAAATGTATCCTGTCCTTGCTGACAACCTGGCAGCTGCAGTAAGTACCAAATCCTTTTTTACAGTGAATACCATATTATCAAAGAGCTAAGATGCAGAAATGGGGCTTTGTGCCTTTCCAGGATGTGGACAACAACTGTGGTTAAACCTCTAGAGCTGAGGTCTTGCATCAAGGTAATGTGACCAACAACCAGGAAATAAAGAGGTGAAGGTATGTGCTGGGCAGTTATCAGTCTGCCTCTTCAGGACTGATCACCGTTGCTGCAGAAAGGTTCATGAGGGTTAACAAAGTACTGAAGAATCACAGAATCACAGACTGGTAGGGGTTGGAAGAGACCTCAAAGTGGTGGCTTCTTCATTTATTGTCCTTCTCAAGTTGACACTGGAGACATAAGGAAAACCTGTTGGTAAATCAGAATGCGATGGTTTCAATACCAGAGCAACTGCATAATTCTATGCTCTGTGGTGTACGTATGTTAGAGAGCATGGAAGTCAAACTGGATGACTTTGTGATATTTTCTTGCTGTTTGTGTGTAGGTATGAGACAGACCTAAGAGAATACCCTCCCCAGAGGTTGTGTCTGGCTCTAAAGGATTAATTTCAATAGACATTTCAGCTGGATTCACTCTATTATCTGTATCTAGACTGAGTGACAGAGAAATTCCTTGGAGCTAAGCTGTGAGTGTGATGTGAAGAAAAGTCAACACATGTTATGAGATATCAGGGATGTCTCGTGCCAGTCTTTAGCTTGGTGTGTTGTATGAATGAAGAGTTTTCTTCCTGGGACAGTGCAAGTGGTATGGTAGCATATATGACAGCAGGCTTTAGGACTTGGCAAGGAGTAAATGAAGAATGTTGAGAAGTTCTCCTCTGAGAACTGATGAAGAAGAGGCTAATACCTAGCAAGTATGGAGAACTTTTCTTGTCTGATGTGTAGGTCACAGGTTAGAAGCTCCTTTGGGCTTGCTTTTACTAAATTGCTTGAACAGAAAGGTGCTAATTTTTTATAAGATTTGGAACTTTTCCATTTCCAAAGTCTTCTAGACAAGTGTTTGATAGCTAACTTGCAACTTCTATAAGTGATACAATTATTTTTCCATCCACAAGATTTCTTTTTCCCATTTTTTTGTTTAATTTTCCCGGTGTCTGATTAAGCAGGTGAGTTACTTTGTGTATAAGCAGTATATTTTTCTTAAAAAGAAGGCCTTTGATAGTGCTCAGTTCTGACAAATTTAGTAACTGTATATGCTACCTGATGTCAAAACAATTTACCTATTTTTTTATAACTACAGCTAAAGCTGTTTTTTATGGGTACTCCAGTCCAAATAAATATTTCTGACTAAGTGGATCAAGATAAAACCACAATCTGTAGTTGCTTCTTTCAATAAATAGCAGATTGGGACAGTCATTTGCCCACTCATGGGTTTTCTGGCTCCTTTCTTATTAGACGTTATCTAGCAGTTAACAAAAAAGTCTAGAAGAAGCTTATGCTTGCTTTTGGACCTTGGTCAAATCTGACCATATTCTGATAAGGAGGATTTAAAGCAGCCGGTATGTACATAAATTGTACATTTTCAAGTAAAGTTGTGGGTACAGAGGTAACAGTCAAACAGCACAGGGGTTCTACTTTCTGATGCAGGCACGGTAAAGATGAAAATCCCAAAGTCTCTTTTTCTGATCTAAGGAATTTAGAAGGCATCACACAGGAAAACTTTGGTAAAACCAGGAATTGTTCCCACTTTCCAGACTCTGGCTACTATGAAAATGCTTATTTTGTCTTTGCTGGTTTACTAAGTGATTCCAGAGGGGTTGCCCAGTGTAAGGAACAAGTGTAGACTCTGATCCCGAATGTAGTTGTCTCAGTATCTTAATTTTCATTGTAGAACTAGAAAGCTCCACCTTTTATTTTACTGGAAGGTGAAAATCCCCCACTTTTTGGTGTGCCTCCTGACTTTTAATAATACTACAGACTTCTTCGCCTTGCAGTGAACCAGTTCCACAAGGAGATTGCCACATCGGATTATATGAGTTTGCTTCATTTCTAGGCAGTGCTATTTAAAATACATCTGCTATGTAATAGATGCAAAAAACTGAAATGCTTTTCAGTTGCGTTAGTCTTTATTGGATCTGACCTCTGGTCTAGAAGGTGAAGGGAGAGTGGAAAATGAAAGCTGATTTGGTATTAGCCCACTATTCATATTAGAAAAAGTAAATGCTTTTGCGGTTTTCCTTACAGAGGTGTCTTTATCCATTTGACATGCCTTTAATAACTAATTCTAGTTGTCTGGTTGCCAAGATAGATTTCCTACAGGCAGACTTAAAAGTGATTTTGTCCTCTTTGAATGCATGTCTTCAAATGATCCCAGAACAGCAAACATTAAACTTCCCCCTAGACTCTGAGATTTTCTGAAGCACTGTAATAACATACAAGGATAAGACTATTAGGAAAAAATAAATAAATTAAGCATGCTTCATAATTTATGAGCAGGACAATAAAGCTTCTTATTTTTCTGTGCTAGCTAATATCTCCTTTCTAGTGTTGGACATATGCTTAGGATTTCTTATGATGCCCATTTTATGGATTTTGGTGTCACCATTTGTAGGTGCCTGGAGATGAGAATGTTTTGTAGGTTTAATCTGAAAGCAAGGAGCCAACAGACTCCAAAACCTTTCCTTTCACAGATGGCTTTGTTACTGTTTCTTTCTCACGTTATGACAGAGCTTTAAATATGTATCTAGTATGTCTATGAGCATATGTAAAGCTGGCATGTGAACTGTGAAGTAGGATGCCTTCATTGTCATTTAGCTGTGCAATGCACATAAAACAATTAGGAGCAATTTTCAAACCTGGCTTCAATAAAACCAAATTGAGCTTGGGTCTGCTTGTTGCTTAGAGAAAGAGCATGAGAAAGAGTATTGTAATTTCCAGGCATGGACTCACACTGATAAGGTTTATGCCTGCTGTGAGTCTGTTCCCATGCCTTTTGGGTTAAGTTTGGTCAACATTTAGAAGCTGGCTCGCTAGTGTACTGATAGCCAAAATCCACCTGCTCTTTGGGTCACTGAAGTCTAATAAGATATTAATTACAGGTAATGACTACAAAGCTTTTTGTCTCAGCTAAGTTTTAAATGAGCTTGGTTTGGTAATAGAAGCAACGTTTCAGCTGAGAAGGACTCAGACAGACTTCATTTTTCAGCTGAGGATCTTGGTGTTACCACAGACAGGTTGTGCTTAGTGACCGGGTCACCCTATTCACTGCAAGGAGTTTCATCTTTGTTGGCAAGAACAATGTTATGACATAAGAGATCACAGCAATAGCTTGTGCAATGCCCAAACATTTCCATTTCACTGTACAAAATACCTTGTGGATAAACCTTGGGCCATCCTATTTAGCTTTTTTAATGGTTACATCACAGTTACAGCATTATGTGGTTGGCTTGAAGACACCAGTCCACAGAAACAACCAAAGAGGACTTATTTCTGGGAGCTGAATGCACTGTTTACATCAGAAGTTCTTCTTATTTCTCCTTCCATGCATTATCTTACATCTCATACAATGCAACTTAATGTCCTTTCTGGTAATCGGATGACCTGAAAGCCTTTCGACATGTCATCCTGACACTTCTGTACTGCCAGTACCACGGTCATCAGTAAATTTTGTCAGTATGATTTCACGTTTTTATGCTGAAGACACTGCTGTAAATATCAAACATGCTCAGTTCCAGCTGTGAACAACTCCACGAGTAGCCTCCCATGGAGCTGATTATACTTCTCCGTTACTAACTCCTCTTAGCAAGTTCCCTGTCAATTCTGGGTTTGGTTTTCTTTTTTCCCCAGTTTTCCTAATAATTTACTTTCTGACCCTGTACTGAATGTTTACAGAAGCATAGACAGGTGAGATCTTCCATTGTGTGGGAGACTGGTTTACTTTCTAAAGGAAGCTACAGGGTTTGTCTGGATGATCTGTTGTTGGTAAAACCATGTTGCTTATTACCACATTTTCTATATAACTCTACATCGTTATTGTTTTTCTTAAAAGTTTGCAGCTTCCTTGGTACCCATGAACCAGTAAAGGTTGGGACCACTGTATGACTCAGTTTCCCTGCAAACTCTCAGTGTAGGAATCCCGTGACATAAACTAAACTTCATTTTTAGAGAAGAGAAAAGTCATGCTAGATCTCCTTTGCTGAAAAAGCAGGTTTTTTAATGCCAGGGATATGAGAAATGATTACACTTGAAATAGCCTGCAGCTTATAACATTACCCTGCCAAAATAAAACTATGAAAGCTAGCTTACACAGTACAAACCTGCTTAAGGAACTGCAGTTTTAAAAGCAGAGCAGCTGTTTTGAAATGCAATTAAATATTTTGGAAAGTTTCTAATAGAGATTGTATTATTTTTACAGGACACTGATTCTCACGCCATACAAGTTATAGCCATTTAATTATATTTTATATGGTATCAAACTTTCTGCCAAAATGCAGTGTTGGAATGTTTTTCGTTGTTACGGGTCTATCAACTTTACATCATTTACTCACTGCCTCATGTGTGACACACATGTCTGTGCTTAACCTTTACAGTTAGGATGTCTGAGCCTGCTTTAATCAAATGTTACACTACTAAATGGGTGTTATTCTTTAAAGCTTCCTTGCTGAGGAAACAAGTCTGACTTTTCATATGTCCACCCACTAGAGGTTGCTATAAATTTTAATAGAATCATAACTACCGACAAATTGGCACATACTAGAGGCCAGAATTTAAGCTTGGTTGCATTTGTTCTGTTGCCTTAACCCTTGTTTCTCATGCAAGCACCCCAAAGCTGTGGACTGGAAGATGCATGTCCACACTCTCAGGAAACCGGTATGACCAGCGGCTTCTTTGCAGGAGACAGAATGGGAAAATGGTGAAGTTGTTCCAAGTGCGAAGACATCTTTCTTCCCTTATAGAGCTGCTTGTGGATGTCACCAACACACTCTGCCTCTTCTTCCCTGCTATTGAACTAGAGCAGAGACAGACACCCCCTTCGCACAGTCCTTTCAGTGCTGCTGTGTGCAAAGCCTTTGGGGTTGGATTTCACACCCCTCAGGATAACTGAGAGTAAGATTTGCTCAGCTATTGAACACCACAGTGTAGCTACCAGTAACCTGTCCCACAGAGGCTTTCCTTCTGGGATCCCTTGATTAAGCTGTTGATTGTTTCTCCATTCTGAGCCTGAGGTGAGAAGTTGCACAGCAACTTACACCATCTTTTAGCAAACTCAGATAACTAGGAAGGGTTTCTTTGGTAAATGCGACTGTCAGTAGTGTAGGAAGAGAGAAGCTTTATGAGCATCTTTCAGAACAGTAGGAAATCATAACCTACATAAAGAAAAGCTTTGGCTTGGAAAACCTTCTCCTTCCTCTCTCTTTTCTCAGTCCCCCCAGGTGTTTGTCGACTGTGCAAATGTATAAGACATATAAATAGCAAAGACTATACTAAAAAGACTATGGTGAAATTCCTACGAAGTTTCTACTTCCATTTTTTCAGTAAAGTTCAAAAGACAGTGTGTTGAAAATCCCAGACCAGGACTGGACCATGGAAGTAGCACCGCAGTGCTGTGCTAGCAGGACACCAAAAAGCCCCTAGATGTGCTGCTGACGTAGACCTGCATTGTGTAGATCTCACTGAAGGCACTGAAAAAGACTCCACAGGGCAACTCTATCAGGCTCTGAAGCAGGAGAATGGGGCCACTGAAGTCAACCTGATTTCTCTTGCTTAAAGTAAGTACTATACTTAGGTGTATTGCAGAGTTTGAGCTAAAGGTTCAGTCCTGACATTCATGAGACCAGCAGAGTAGCCTTGTGCAACTTCTTGAAGAAAAACTCCAAATCCAAGGCCCTTTCCCATGGATTGCTGCACTTCGAGCTTCTTCTGCTCTGTCCTAATCGGCATACAGATTTCAGGAAGGCCAGCTGAAATCCACTGTGAAACAGAGACAGCCATTTGCTTGTCTGGGTCCTAGGAAAATCTTTGCGTCAAAAATAATATGTAGATATCCATCTCAAACTCTGTTTTCCCAGAAAACAAGGAAGACAGACCATGGGTGAACTATCAAGTTAAAAATTCTCTCTAGACTGAAGCTGGTTGGTTTAAATAAAGACAGATTTTAAAGAACATTGTAAAAAGTATCTTTTGCCAGATGGTATATTTGTAAATACTAAACATTAATTGAGAAAGACTGTTACCTACTAACCTGCGTGAAGCTAGAGGAATTATTGGGGGGTGAGGGGGTAGAGAGTTGGCTGGTTTGTTGCTTGACTAATCAAAACATTTCAGTGCCATTAATTACACTCAATGGCTAAGCCTGTATGTGGGTTAAAGACTTAAAAATTATCTGATTTGCAGCTCTTTTCTATTTCATTTTGTAGGTAGTGTAAGTGATTCTGTGTCATGAGAAAATGTATACAACACTGATAAATCCATAAAGTATTTGACCTTTAATCAATCCTAATATTTTCAATCCACAGAGCCTTCTTAAATGCCTGTAACCTTGGCCCTTCTACTCCCATTCATCACAATTACTGTTTGAGCTGTCTGATGCAATGCACAAAGCATTGCATGTTGACATCCAATATTTTATCATTAATAAAATAAAAAAAAAGTAAGAAACATTCCAAGTATTTTTGCTGTTCTGATATTTCCCAGTGCAGCACCCAGGAGAGGAAAAGGGACAGTTTTGATTTACGTTAGTGCTAGCAGATACCATTAATTAGTGTTTACTCTTAGCAGAATGTAGATACAGTTGATTCTCTAAACAACTTGATTCTTGATGCTATGCTAATTTTCAGTGATTGTTAACCTTTTCATACTGAGAATAGTGTTTGTAAAATAGTAAGGGTGACAGTATGGATTGCGTTTTAAACAAGAGTTTAAGGAACCTGGGACAGTAGTATACATGAATTAACAGAGCTTTGGACCAAACCAAGCAGACCTTAACCGTGCTAGAACATACGAGTTAGGGCTAGTAGGATCGGTACAAAAAAGCTAACATTTTCTCCTGTCCCCCAAGACTTTTACTATTGTTTTGATCAAAGAACACTGCAGTGACGGATGGAAATACTAACAGCATTTAACCACAAAGGAGTTGGTTTCTGTAGGTGGCTTACTGATTCAGTGCAGAGAAGGCTGGACTCCTTGTAAAGGAACTTGCAGTTCTGCTGCACACCCAGGTAGTTGCTTTACCTTTCTGGGACCATTTACCTTTTGTGCGCCTTGTAAGTGAATATTTCAAGATTTTTTTCTTGGACAGTCTCCTTCCTCACACATGCCTGTGCCAAGTACAAAGAATAACACATTTGGATTGAGATAAGTATGATGAAAATAAATATTACTGAAATTTTCTCTTGTGTACTTTTGGCTTTCACATCATCTATGATTCACAACCTCTGTGAGGCAATAGGTGCTGCTCGGGATTTTCACTGGAAGAGAACTTCCATTTTCTTTGCATTCTGAATGAAATATGAGTCCTTGGACCTGTCCTGTATAAAAGCACCATTTGGATATCTTGTTGTGCTGTTATTTGTCCAGTTTCAGACCCATGATATGCTCCCCAGTCCTCTTGCACCCAGTACCAAAATATTCTTTCATTAGAATCATAGAATCATTTAGGTTGGAAAGATCATCAAAAGAACCGTGGCCAGTAGGGTGAGAGAGATGATCCCGCCCCTCTGCTCTGCTCTGGTGAGACCTCACCTGGAGTCCTGGGTCCAGCTCTGGAGCCCTCAGCACAGGAAAGACATGGACCTGTTGGAGCTGGGCCAAAGGAGGTCACAAAAATGATCCGAGGGCTGGAGCACCTCTGCTATGAGGAAAGGCTGAGAGAGCTGGGGCTATTCAGCCTGGAGAAGAAAAGGCTCTGGGGAGACCTTATTGCAGCCTTTCAGTTCTTAAAGGGGGTCTATAGGAAAGATGGGGAGAGACTTTTTAGCAGGGCCTGTTGTGCCAGGACAAAGAGTAGTGGTTTTCAACTAAAGGAGGGTAGATTTAGACTGGGTATAAGGAAGAAATTTTTTGAAATGAAACACTGGCACAGGTTTCCCAGAGAGGTGGTAGCTGCCCCATCCCTGGAAACATTCACGGTCAAGTTGGATGGGGCTCTGAGCAACATGATCTAGCTAAAGATGTCCCTGCTCATTGCAGGGGGGTTGGGCTAGATTACCTTTAAAGGTCCTTTCCAACCTGGACTATTCTGTGATGCTATGATCATCGAGTCCAACCATTAACCTGCCAAGTCCATCACTATACCACGTCCCTAAGCGCCACATCTACACGTCTTTTAAGTACCTCCAGTGATGGCGACTCAACCGCTTCCCTCAGCAGCCTGTTCCAATGCTTGACAACCCTTTTGGTGAAGTAATTTTTCCTAATAGCCAATCAAAGAGTATTCTTTACATATATATACATACCTATGTTCATATGTACATGTTTATATATATGTGTGTCTATATGTATATATCTTTCAGAATAAAGAGATATCATGACTACTTCAGCAGTGAAAGGTCAGAAGTGCAAAGAAATTTTGATGTTTTTATACATCTAAGTTCCATCTTAGCTGGAAGGGTTTTATGTTCTCTTTCTCCCTCTTGTAGAATTTTCTTAGCATAGTTTTTATAGGTCTTAATGATTTATTAGCAGGAATTGTACTTTTAACGGAAATTATGAAAAAATGACATGAGAACATGATCTAAGTCCCTCCTTTCCCTCAGTGATGTTTCTCTGTTGTTTTTCTAGTTGTTTTGCCAAGCCAAACAAAATTATTATAACTAAGCACTGATGTGTAAGAACTAGCATGATATGTCTCTGCAGTGCTGGATGGAAGAATAAGTATGATTTCATTTTAACTGCAGTTACCCTGTAAACTCTGCCTCTGCAGTTTTGTGCTGGTTGAAGTTTCATAGGAATGCCATGGAAAGATTTACAGACTTTCTGGCCAGGGTGATCACTAGCCTTTCTGACATCCTGCTTCTGTTGACAAGACTGTCTGATATTAATTACAAGATCAAAATCTCAGCCTTCTCTGGAGGGCTCAGGGATCACACCATTTGAGTGGGGGAAATATGAACTGTGGCATTATTCTACGTGGGGTACTCGCAGACTAAAGTGCCAGACATTCAGTTCTACATAAAAGAGGTTCTGAGAGAATGTAGGTGTATGAGCAGACAAAATTGGTTAATTCTGCTGTCTTTAGTGGAACTAGAGAATACTAAAGGAGCTGATAACCTATTCCTGAATAATAACAACTGTGGCAGCAATTCCATTCTGCTGAGTACTGAATATCCTTAGTTACCAGAAGAAAATTGCTGATCATCAGAATTCGTGTTTTCTGCCATTCAGACAGAAGACATGAAGTTTGAGAGGCTGCAGAAAACACCCATTCCCTTTACTTCATTTATGCACAAAAACTCCATTGCGTAGATTTTGCACATTTTTCTAAGGCTTAATCAGATAGCATTTGCAGCTTTGTTTCAGCCTGGCATGAAATGGAGTGACAAAGGTTTTTGTCTCTGTCTATGCTGACAAGTTTTTCCATGATGGAAGCTCTGCAAAGAGCTTATCTTAATAGCAGTTCCAGGTACAAGATTGAAAATGGCTGAATTTAGGTTGGAAGTCTTTTCACAGTTTTGTGGAACAATTAGGTCTACTCCGTGCAGTGATGTAGGATATTAGAAGTAGTCTCAGATATTTACCAGTATGTGACTAAGTTGTTTTGCTTACAGTCGCTAGTTGCATGGCTGGTCTATGACTCCACTTGTGTTTCCATAAACTCTTCCACATTGCCCTGTGGAGGGAAACACCTAAAAGAAGCTCTTCTTGTGATGCCACCTTACTACTGAAGAGGCTTTGACTTGTGGATCACAAGATCTGACATATACTTGAGTTCTGTGACCTCTTCTTTCCTCTCTTTGACTCTGCAGATATATACATCCTCTAAGAAAGGGTTGTTGTTCTTGGCTGCTGTAGCTCATGTTATTAGTCCCATATTTTAGGGAAAAAGCATTGCTCGTATTTGTGAGTAAGGAGTACTATCCCATAGCTTTTGGTTGTCCAGAATTCAGTCTGCTACTGAAATTGCTTTTTGCTGCTTATGTCAGAGATGCAATTCTGGTGAGACTGATGACTTGTCATAGACCTGTATCCATGAGTTGCATTGTACATTGAACATATAACTTCTGCTGAAGTGCTCATTTATTACTGCATGAAATTGTGCCAGTTGTCTAAGAATTGATCTATGAAAAATGTCACTGGAAGTGTTTACCTGGAAAGTAAATGGACTGGACTCAATGGGCAGGGTGTAAGCAGGGTGAGTATCAGGGGAATGGATCCCACTGTCTGATAAAATCCTCCATATATGCAGATATTATGATGGGGTTTCTGAGCATCTGCATGTGGCAGCCATTTCTCCTGAAGCCTGTCTTCTTTTAAATCCCCACTCCACTGCGCAGAGGAACTGTTCAAGCTGAGGTGAGACACCCATTTGGAGGACATGCATGGTCATAAGTTTGCTCCTCAGACAAGTGTTTGGGATGTTAATAATAGTTTTCACTGAGTAAATGGAGCAAGATTTATCCCTCACTCAACTCTCTCCTACCCTGTGTGTGTCTTCTCAGTGTCTGGAGCCAGTGTCCTTTCTCTTCCCATTCTCTGCCTCCTGTTTCCTTTCATATCCAACACTCATTTGAAAAAGCCAACCATATACAGACACTGAAACTGTTTATCTCGGTAGAGAGAGCGTTATCTATGCTGTTCAGCTTTTTGCCTTAAGCCTTTTGTGTCTCCTTTTTCTGAACTGAACTCATTTCCATGAGTCTTGTTGCTTAACAGCCTGGCTGTTTATACAGATACTAAATTCATAGCAGGCGACCTTCCCCTGTAACCTCTTTCTCTCCAAGTCTGAGTTTTTCTGAGTTCCTGGGTTTTATTGTGTTTTTGTTTTTTTTTAATTCTGCTTTTGGGGAAGTCCTGAAGCTGGTTTTGTAGGTCAGTGTCCTAGAACAGGTTATACCTAATTGCTCAGCAAATACACGCTAGGGCCAAAGTGTGTTCCAGACCTGAGAAGCGACCTGGTAGAGCGGTAACAGTAATCTCTGAAGATGAGCTGAAGTTCATCTATTCCTGCATGAACTTTTCATAGGTTTATGCTCAATTTTCCAACTGTAGTCCTTTCTTTCAGGTGCTGAGCTGAATGAGCTCCCAAGGGTAGGGCCAAAGGAAATGCATCTCACTGTTCCAATGTCTTTAGTGTCAAAAGGATTTACAAGGCTCTAGCTAAATGCGATTTTTTCTGTTTATTGTGACTTGGGAGTTTAGCGTGTCTCTCTTCCCCTATTTTGCGCAGAGGGATGGGAGAGATAAGAAGCTAGATTTCACCCAGCAAGGCAGAAAATATTCCTTTTGAAGATACTTATGAGTATGTTGTAGTATATGAAGGTGACCTCCCGAACATTCCTATAAATTTGCTTAGCAGTGTCCCTTGAATAACTTGGGAATCCTAAAGTAAAAATGCACACACATTTTTAGTCTGTAGAGCTGCTGGGTTTGTCCTCTGAGCTGCATACATCCCTGCTGACATATCTCCCCTCAGCAGGAAAACAGAGTTTTGTGGGTAGTGCTGCATCACAGAAGAAAGTCAGTGAAATTAAAATAAGAAGATACAGCTCTGTGCCAGGAATGAGTAATAAAATGAAGCTTGCATCTAAGTTTCTGTGAGTGAAATGATACAGTTCCTTCCCAATACATGAGTCTACAGAGGCATTGCGGTTGTTCGTGTCTACACACATTTATATATGGCAGCTTTATCACTGAAATATCAACAACTCAGAAACAAAAATCAAAGCAAATATGTTTTCCTTTGTTTGAATTCTGTAAACTGTTCGCAGCTGTTACTTCAACTGTGAAGTGGGAATATTTTGTAAAAGGAGCAGAAACTCCATGGACTAAAGTTCAGTTCCTACATATTCCTTCAGCAGTGGCTTATGGCTGTGGCTTGCGCACGTGTGGAGAGGCACAAGTTCCCCCCTGCTAAACTCACAGAGCTGCAGGAAGCCTGTGCTTGTACGGATAAGCACCTTATATGTGTTCTATACTGCTGCTAAGGGAGCTTGGCTGTGCTTGCAGACCTTTGGACAAGCATGCTGTAGTGGTTGATCTTTACTGTTGGGGCTCGCACTCTCTGGGTTATATGATGTGGGGGAGGATGATATGTTTCCTAGAGGAAACACGGTGAAATCTGGAGGAGCCCATTCATCTCCTTTTGTGACACCCCGGCGTGTTCAGTGCAGTGGAATCCATCACACGAGGGTTTCTGCAGGTACACAGCCATCACTCCCTGCCGGTGTGTGCATTTGCCCACATTTCTCATTCCTGGTGGTAGTGGCTCTGTAATCTTTGGAGACTTGAGGTTCCAGAACATCAAGTCTCTGACATATATGTATGAAGCTGTGGTTGAACATTCTTTTATTTCAGGTATAGGTGAAATTGGTCAGAGGACTGTAAGGCTGACAAGAAGGGATTCAGTAAGACTATACGAGAGTGCATTTAGCACTGTTTTCTTGGGAAGCTAGATATTGTATAATTAATATATTGAAGTTTTCCTCATTACCACATGGGATAAAATTTACATTCCTGTAAAGCAATAAAGACAAAACCAAAAATCTGCTCTTGCTTCCAGAAGCTGAAGATGTACAAAAACACCAAACACTTAAGCCTTGTAGTAAAATACGAAGTTGGCAACGCTACTGCTGTTCTCTTATACCAGGATATATAACACGCGCTCCTGCAGAAAGCAACAGAGTTTAGCTTCTGGAGAGCACACCCAGACTTCTCGAAGAAACCCAGCAACCACAGCAAAGAGGCAGATTGAAAGGATCCCCTAATGAGTGAGTATATCCAGGGCTTTTAGTTCCCCATCTGCTGTTTCAACAAATACATGTGAGCTGTTTTACCAGCAGATATCACTACGTGTGTCCAAATTACAAGTGAGAATGAGAGAGAAAAAGCATTTCTCTACTCCTAAACAACAGGCAGATTTAGGAATGTCTGGTGGAGTAAATGTGCATTGTTAGGCACATTTTTAATTCTTTTGTCAACTTCTATTATGAGGTGGTCTCACTTCAATGCAAATTAAAACATAATTTTCCACCTTCCTATGTTCTCTTTTTTGAGTACACATTTTTTTGATGTGTTGCTTGATCATGGCCCCTAGAATGATATAAAAGCCTTTAACTGCTTAATTGAACTACTGTAGCTATTCTTGTCAAAAAGAGCTCCTGGATTTATTTCTGTGTACATTGACACTATAACATGTTGCTTTCTTTTTTCTGCAGGCAAAGAGCTATAATAATCAAGTTTCATTGTCATGTCAACCTTTGTTCTAAAACATTATGATGTGTAGAAAATTGATTAACTGGAATTTAGTATATACAACAAAAGGAAACTTTGTTGAAATCCAGAGGGCCATTTCTGTTCAGTTGATAAATGTATTAGTTTCTTTGGTTTCCTGAATTACCAGGTAAAGGGCAACATTTTCCAGATCTAACTAATTTCACTGAAACATATGAAAGACAAATGCCAGAAGTAAAATCTAACATATTCTTCCCAGGGGCCTTAAAAAAAAACCACCCCAAACTCCTTATTTTGAAAAGCTAAAGTAAGAGTTCAAAATTAAATGGGTGATTCATGTGAAATATGTGAACTGAACAACACATCAAGCTGTTGTACCAGCTGAAATGGCCTGGGTTTCCTCAGCACCATTGAAGAAAAGAAACAAAAGGTGAAAAAAATAGATTGCTGTTTTATTCCATCTACGCAAGCGTCACCATATCTCAGGCTCGCAACAAACCAGACCCTCTGTGATGAGCTCTCTGTGCAAGGGTGAGGGCTTTTAGCTGTGTGGCTACAGAGGCAATTTTTGCTTTTTTTGTCTGTCCCGGGCACAGAGGAGCTGAGAGTTGGGCAGGGTCCATAGGAAGAGGATGCTGCTCAGCACTGGTGGCCCAGTGAAGACTTTCTTCACAGTGGCAACCCTGCTGCTTCCACAGCTGCAGTTCTGTGGTCATATGTTATTCCTCCAGTAACCTATTCCCCCCTGCTGCTGCTTTCCTGGATGTGCAGCACAGCAGAAGGCTACCGTCCCATCCTAAGGAAATTCTCGGATGTGTACACTCACAGGCACATGCAAAGGGACCAACCAGGCTTTGCCATGAATCTTGCAAGTGTGAGGGATACAGCAGCCTCTGCAGTCAAGTAGCAGGAGGAAAAAAGCAATTGTAAATAATAGAAATATTAGTTATCAATTCCCTGATGTGATCATAGTAAGTTTCTTACTGAAGGTAATTAAAGAGGCAAACATGTTCTCGTCTCTGATACAGCAGAACACAAATGCAGTAAGAATTATAGCATATGCTGCTGCTTTTATTTCTGTGTATCTATAATTTTAAGCAAATGTAAATGTTCCCAACTGGGCAAATAAGAATCCTTAATTTATATGTCATAGTCCCTAGCAAATATTAACCGCTACCTCTTGATGCACAAAAGATCCTTCTTGGCAGTGTCAGTCACGTTTACTTCAGTCTAGACAAAATAGCTCCTAGGTGTCGTAGGAAGAAACAATGGCATCTGAGTGCCTCCTGGAGAACATTCAGAGCTTAAGCATATTTTGGTTTGTGCTGGAGTTGAATTTGATATGATAGGTCTGGAAAAATATAGAGCTGACAGTCTATGTACACAACCAGGTTTTTAGTAATGAGACCCAAGCACCCAGCCACTTTTTTCATGCCTCTGTCAATTTAAAGTGCATTTTTAAATGAACAGTGGGGTTATTTCAGTCTATTAATTACAGTAATTGTTTCCTGCGTGGAAACCACATGTATGAGATGTGAAAGGCGCGTGTGTGTGAGAGGGAATGCTGGCGTGTGGGAGACTGGTGCAATTCCCCTTTGAAGATTTTTTTTTTCGTCCCTAGAGAGGGAGTTTGTAATGAGCAACAACATTTACTCTGAAGACTTCAATGCTCCTTGTTGCCCCATCGTTGCCTTGCCTTTCACATGGAGATTAAAGCCAGTGGTTGAAGCTGCTCCTCCTTTTCCCATGTGGCCGATATAAATTCTACATCAAATAGAAAGGAGGAAGGGCAGGTTTGGCTGTCAGCAAAAAACGGAGGAGAGGTTTGACAGCAGCAGGAGCAGGGGCTCAGTTCTCATTAATCTGGAGGGCACCACGAGAGTAAAAATCAAACCTCGGGAAGATGCCTACTGTGCCCTTTAAACAAAGAGGCTGTGATTGGCATAATAAGAAGAGCAGTGCTGATAAGTACATGGGAAAATGCTTTTCATAAGGCTCGCCTACTAACGGATGTAATGGGAAACTTGTGCAGATTTTGATAGTTTGTGTAAAACTTGAATGCTGTGGTTTGTCCATTGCGGAAGTACAATAATGATTCTGTAGTTCAATTTCTAACCTGTTTTCTATTACAAGCCTCTCCCTTTTAACTTTCACAAGAAAGCCTTCTTTCTGTCTCGTTTTGGTATTTTTCCTAGTGCAGAATGATGCCAGAGGAAAATGGTTTGGGGAAAGCTTGGAATTAATCTGGAACTTTGCTGCAGTGACATGTCTCAAATGTGGTTCAGCTCGTGTGCTGTCCTACACTTCACCCTGTGAAACAGCCTGGTTTGGAGAGAAGAGGAGAGGGATAGAAAAATATTCAGCAGCACATCCTGGCAGAGGGCAGCCAGACAGCATGGCTTTATTGAATTAGGGAAGAGCTATGCTGGGGAGAGAGGTGGTAGATCTCCCGAGATATCCATGAGTAGATAGTTAGCCGTGAAGCTGTGTAGATAGTTTGTATGTTGAAGTCATGACACAGACATAAATGACTCCTCAAAGGCACTAAGGTTCATAGTGTATTTTGTCATTCTCTCAGCTTGATTTTAGAAATATTTGCATATTCTCAATTCTGTCTTTTTACTTCTGTGCTGAGGTCCTGTTCTCTGTTCCTCCGTGCGGTGGATGAGTAGCAGAGGCTCTGTTCTGATATAATTAAAAGTATAAAGGCAAGAGGTGTAGAGTCAGCACAGGGTTTTTATCCACTTTTTAGTTTGGGGTTGTTCCTGTGCACAAACATGGCAAAATTTGTTCTCAGCACAACTAGGACAATGAACAGTCAGAAACTGGCATTTTAGCTACTCTAATCAGTGCTGGTTTCCCTTCTTTCTTTCTTGTGGGAATATTTATAGTTGTTAATACTGCTCCTTTTACCCCTTCTCACCCCAGCTGAAGATATATGTACAGACTTCAAGGTTCAGAGACAAGGCTATGTAATAAAAGTCTCTTTGTTAGATAGGCTAGAAATCTGAACCACCACAGAAGATTATTAGAAAGGTTTTAGGCCAGGGGAAACTTTGGTACTATTTGAACACAGAAGAGCCCAGGTTGCACATCAGAGAAGATTTATGTCAGCAATGAGACCCAACTAAGAAGAAATCACAACATCTTCTGTCTCAGAAACCCTGTTGCTATCTTATATTTTTTATTATCTTACTAGTTAAACTATTTCAGGCTTTTGCCAGAGTTTAACTACAGGGCTGATGACATTTGAGTCTCTACTGCTTTTGAGGAATAATAGGTGGTTCCTTTGAAGCCCCTCCTTTAGTACCAGGTGGCATCACATCACATAGGCACTAAATATCCAGCTGGGCCAAATGAAGAAATAGCTGGGCATAATACCAGGGCTGGTGGCCCTCTTCTTCTTTTGTTGGGAGGTAAATTTTGTAGTTCTGCCTAATGTTCATTCAGCGAGCTTGATGGCAATTTTTAATCTTTTTGTCTCTGTTGTTTGTGCACCATTTGATGGGACAGGTTTCTCATGGCAGGTTTTTTGTGGCAAAGCCAGAAGAGAAGGATATTCGTTCTCCAGAATAAGGAGACTAAGCTGGATTTTGTAATGCGAGTGTTTCAGGGGAGATACTCTGGTTGATACTCTCATGTTAGTGCACTGATTCATAAAAGGATAAAGTTCTCATTAAGTTCTGGGTACCAGAAAAAGGTAAATCAGAAAAAGATTAATCTGACAGATTGATTATACCAGGTGTTTTGAGTGAAAATGAAAAATAAAATGTGTTCTTCCTAAAACTTCCACTTATTTTGAAATACTGTATATTTGGAAGTATTTTTGTGATGACCAAGTAATCTATGCGAGTCTTACTATAGTAAGATTTAGTTAAAATGAAGTAGCTGATTTAATTCTTTTTATAATTTAATTCTTTTTATAATTTAATTCTTTTTATAATTTAATTCTTTTTATAATTTAAAATAGTCTCTTCAATCAGATATATAAATACAATAGTCTCTGTAAGTGAACTGCATCAGCTTAATGGCTTGCTATGGTTTTTATTTGCTTTATTAATGAAGGAAAAAAAAACTTCAGTATGAGTTACTTTATGTTTAGATATGATTAAAAGTTCTCACAGTATCAGGGGATATTAATGGGCAATTATATTTTGAGTTTAAAATGGATTCATTATTCCTTTCTGAGAGAACACCAATGCACAGACAAACTGCACAGAAATAACATGTCGGGAATATCACACTACTGTACAGATTTTAAAGATAAATTTCCATCTGGCAAGCAGACATTCAGGAAGGAACTGTTGTTAATGTGGCTTTCGCACACACGAAGTTCATAAGGGATAAGACCTGGCTTGAAGCTTCATTTCTACTTTTCACATTTGGCAAATATAAATATATTCTAGGTGTTTCTTAAAGAAATTGAGCACAAATAACCGACAAGAAAAAGCTGAGTTTCCTCTCTTGTCCACTGGAAGTTTTGGACTACTCAAACGGTCCTTCCAGAGAACAAGAGCCAAACAGCAAAACAAAAGGAATTCCAGAAATGACAACTACAAACCAAGACGAAAACATGCTCTGTAAATATTAATACTTCACTGAAAACTTCAATGTGCTCAACAAACATCAGTTGATTTAACCTCTGTGAGGGATGATAATAATAAAAACCTCATTTACAAATGACAAGGCAGGAAGAGAGCCTGAGCCTATCGAAATGATGTCCCTGCTGACTTCAGTGATCTTTGGAGAAGGTCCCCTCTGATCCGTGCAAGGTCAGGGCTGATAAATGCCACAGGATGCAGAAGAGAGCCAGGCTCACTTCGGTTCTTCACCACAATACTAACCCAGCGTTATACAAGGTAAGATAATGGAATAATACATAGGTGTTCACTATAAAACAAGTGAGTTTGTTTCCCTAACGTACATGCCATTGATAAACATGAATAACAATACTGTCTGTTACTGTAGTACTGTTTGACCCGAGGTATTCAAGGATTGTTTATAAAAGATGTACAGCATATTTTGGGAGGGAAGAAAAATTAAGCAGACAAAAACCGTATGGTACTTTTAGTAAGCATACTGTAATCAGAAGTTGTCTTTGCTCATGGAATTGAAGCAAAGAGTAACTGCTACTGGTAAACAAAGTAAATATTCAGTCCAGGAGAGGAATGGATAGGGCTGGTTGAAAGATACAATTTCAAACTGGAATGGTAGTTCAAATCTCAAAATTTGCTTCATCCTGAGCTGAAATGAAATGTCACTCTCAGAATTATTTAGGAAAAAATATATTAGCAGTAACATTAAAATATGTTCAAATGTATTGAAATTTTCCATTTTAAATGGTGATGAAATCAAGATGTAAAATATTTTTGTATTATTCATCCTCATTTTGTAAAGGAAGAAAGGTTTCCTCAACATATTTGATTGTTATTTGATTTTTATAACACTTCAGCTTCATAGTTTAAAGAACAGATTTGAGCAATGCTGACATGCTTAGTCACAAGCAAACATGCAACTACGGATTCATAAGCACCAATGGACATTGTCCTTGAAGCCCACCTGTACAAGTGCTCATTAAGCACGTTCCAGGCTGCTTATGAGATCTCCTGAGATCAAATAGTTTAAGAAAACCGGGTTTGTAGTCTTTACCACTGATAGGAGTTACGCAAATATATCTGGGGTAAGAGTGTACCTTGTGGATATTTTCTTATTTACATTCAATATTGCCTTTCCAGTGGCCACTGTAGGTTTGTTCTCCATTTTGTAGAAAGCTGATTCATATGCTAATTGGCTCACTGTGGTTCACTGAAATGAAGGCTTGTTTTAAAAGGAAACAATATTGTAACTCAGCCTGGTAAGTGTGGGAGACAGCTGTCCGCATTTCATAGTTTGAAATATTGTTTTTACAATTGTTTCTTACCTTTTCTTAAATCAGTTTTAGAATATTGCCATTATGGGACTTTAGCTAGAAACCGCTATTTCTTATAAGAGAAGCAGACTTGCAGAGAGTGGAGCTTGGGAATGGGGCACCTGTTAGTTATTTTGTCAACCAGTTGCAAACCGGGATCCAAATTCTAACAAATTCCCCTTTTCAGTCACAGAAGTTCTTCAGGAAATGGAATTATACTGAATTTAGAAATTTTGACTGTTTAAAACTGGTGCCAAGCTAAAAGAGATGTATTAGCCTGAGGCAGTGGTGTGGCTCTGTGCTTGGCTCGGGGGAAACGATATTCTGCTTTGGAGTCACATACAAATCCACCCCAGATCTAGATCTGAAAATAGATGCTCTCTGATAGCTTCTTGCTTGTTGATGTGGAATGAAGTTTACGATCTGAATCATGCTTCTTCATCATAAAACTTACCTGTGCTCTGAGAAATAACTGAAACTTATAAGTCAAATCTAAAATTGGGCTCAGCATCTGTTGCCACAATACCTTGGGCATTGGGGTTGCTTTGAAGCTGCATTTAGATTCCTTAAAGTTAGACCCGGGGCATCCCTTCATGTCACGTGCAGGCGCTCAGCCTCGTGTAGGCAGGGGCAGCTTCCAGGTGTGCTGGAGAGCGTTCGTCAGGGGCAAATGGTGGCTCGCCTGCGGGAGGGCAATTACACTGAGAAGCTGTTAGTGGGGAAGCAGGCAGGGAGGGAGGCAGGCACCGGCAGAATATCTTGGAGGCAGTTCAGACGTTTGCACAAATGGAAACAAGGAGTCGGCTAGGAACAGCCAAGCTATGAAATTTGTCTCTAGTTGAGCAATGAGCTTCCAAATGTAGGAGAAGAGGAACAAACAGGGCTTATTTCCTTTGCATCAAACAAGGTAAGGCTGGCTGAGTTGGAAAGGCCAGGCTAGGCAAGTAGGTCAGAAAATATGGCTGTGTATCAACGCAGAGAGGGAACCGGTTGGGTACTGAAGTCAAAAGTAGTTGGTCTCTGTGCTGGGACCCGGAAGTACTCGCTGAATCTGAAAATTTGTCAACCTACTTGGAAATCTGAGTGTATGCTAACCTGCCTAATTTTACCTAGCCAAATTTTAACATTTTGCCCTAAAGCCCAATTGTTTTTGTAGTCACCTACAGAATTACTGCAGGGCATAAAGCTCCAAGTTTAACAAAGTCTGCATAAATAAGGGCTTGATTCATCAGTATTTGCCAGATGAAATAATTTCTTAGTACACATCTTTTAGACCCCAAGATTTCTTATGGTCTTGCATAATAAACTGTTTGTGCAATTAGCAATAAATTTGTCACTGTAAGTGACTCTTTAAAGCTGGGAACAAGTATAACATTTATTAGTGTGTTAGAGTTTGCAGTTAAAAATAGCTATCCTGTTTTCATATAGTGAGTGCACTTTCAGGCTTGTTTTCTCCAGCTCTGAAGATACAGGTAAGGTGACAGAATCAGCATGTGACAGAAAATGGTATTCTTTCTGTAGAAATGAAGTTTGTTTGCAACATATTTTGATAAAGCAAAAGCTGCAAATTTTGGCTTCATTGCCATCTCTTTCAGTATTGTATTTTGGGCTTTAATGGGTTTTTAATGTTACCTGTTCTAATCGCAGTAGGCCTCATCTGAAATGTGCAGTCTGATGGTACTAATGTTAATACATTATACAAATATGCAATGTTAAAACATTATGCAAAACCAAATACCAACTTGTGCTCAGCATGGAGCTTTAACACTTGGTAATTAAACAACATACACTGAAGGACTTAACTTTCTTCACATTGAACAAAGTGGTCTGCCGTGGGCCCCTGAAGTACCTGTTTTGCAGATGTCCTTGCACCAAACTCTTTGGTGAAATTACTAAGATTGCCACTTGCAGTACTGGGAATGGCAGTTAGGCTATGTAATATTGATGTTTAATTTTCATAGCAATTACCAGAACTAGTGGTTATTTGTTTGGAAGTCTCAGACATGAGGTGTTATTTGATGTAGGGAGCAGTCTGTGTAATATATGACCTCTGGATATCTCTTGGCTTTTTAGAATATATCTTAATTAATACCATTTTCTTGATTAGCTGATTCCTTATTAAATTAATGTTTATTTAGTTTGATTTAATTTTGTAATAAATCTTTCAGGCTATGTATCACATGTCTATTAGCTTTGAAAAACAGGAACTGATGCAGTGTAAAAGAAAGAGTTAAGCTTGCTATGGGCTTCAAGCTGTAAGATGTTGAGGCATCTTTTTTATATTGGTAGGAGAAGAATGATCTGAGCTCTCACAAAATTATACCCGAACTATGTGCGGAGGGTGGTGGTGGGGAAGGTTGAAGACTAAGGAGGAAGAGGGGGAGGCTTGGGGCAAGAAGGATTCCAAATAAAGGATTTAATTATATTGGAATTAACTCTAGATCATTCAACTGGACTGAACCAAAATTAATTATGAAGCATTTGTTTTGAAGAAGCTGAGCCAGAAAAAGCATAATGCTGCCAAATAATATTTAATAATTGTATTCAAAAATTCGAAAAAGAACCCTTTGGGACTCTTAGCAGATCATTGAAACCAACTGCTCTTTTGATGAAGTATGTGTCTTTTTAAGATTAAATTACAAGGGCTGTCTCATGTTCTCATGAGTTTCTGCAAACCTGTATTACATTATTTTAGTAAAAGCAAAATAAAAAGAATTAATTGGTGATCGCAGACTTTCTAAGAAAGGGCAGAGTAGACTTTTAACGAGCAGTTACTCAACTGTCTGTTCCACTGCTTTCTCCCACCCTGAGCCTCACATTTTCTACGGTGCTGGGATAAACTACTTTTCTTGAAAAATTTCACATTTCCTGGCTCTGCTCATGTCTTGGAAGTGATGATGCGTGTTAGAAAATAGAGCAACAGAAGGAGAATGATGGGTCTCAAGTGAGTTGGGAAAAACACAAGGAAACCTTTTCAAAGAGAGAAAGGGATGTGTTTACCTTTTGCTTTGGCTTCAGCCGTGTCTAGACAGCTTTACACACCTAATGATAATGACAGAGCCAAGGGAGAGTCATCTTGCTCATTAATGCCCAACATTAATGCCCTCTTGAGGCATTTGCTTCAAGGAAGTGCTAGGCACTGTCACCAGTACTTCCAGAATCAGGCTTGGGAGGACCTGGTAGCATGATTTTGGCTTCCTGAAAAAAAAAATCTTGAATGCTTCATGTGTACTGCCAAATGCCTCTAGCCCTGGGAGAGGATGTTCACGCACAATGCAACTCTCCCTTGAAACTCCATGGGTGCATAATGACAACTAACTAATTTTAGGCAATACTTCAATATTTATGTTGATTTGATGGATAAAGCTTTCTGAGATGTTTTGCATAGAACATTCAAATGTAGTCACAAATGAGAAAAATGTTAATTGGATCAGACAGCTCTGTATTAGATTGCAGGTGCCCCACAGCTGTAAGCCTTTTTCCTTTTCAACAGCGTTTTAGTCAAGAAGTGGAATTAATGTTGGGTTTATCTTAACATTTCTGATTGTTCTGGCTTAATGTGGCTCCTTTCTTGCCCAGTCTGAGACTCCCACTGGGAGATGATTGAAGTCTCTACTAGGACAGTTTCTGCAGCAACACTGTTTCCTTTTCAATCTCCTTTTCTGTTTTGCCTTGCTTAAAATTGATGGATACATGGCTGAATGTGTTGATCAATTTTTTAAAGGGCTATGGGCAAAAAAGTTGGCAGAATGGCTGATGTGCATTGTGTCCTAGCAAAAAACAAATATGGCTCTCAGCTTTTTAGGTGTTGTTAGATTTATTTTTTTTCTGTTAGGTGGGTTTTCTTGTCTTAAGTTTCATGAAAACATTTTTTGACAACATACCCTGTGAAGGGCAGGTTGTGTGAGGAACAACTTGGAGGATGAAAAGATTAACTTGGCACTTCAGGTTCTGGGCCTCCTAACGCTCTGCTGAAGCTGTCGCAGGAGTTCCCCTCACAGGCACTCTTTGCCCAAGATGTTTCCTTTGTAGGCAAATTTGTACTGCCTCTCCCTAGGTTAAGAAGGATTTGGCAATCTCTCATGGGCTCTGCAGCCGTCTATCTTGACAGTGTATGATCTTAGAAACCTTATGACAGTTAGGGCAGAACAAGGTGAAAAGAAGTGGAAATAAAAATTGGCGGTCAGGCTGGTAATCGCTGGGTGAGCCCTTGCGCACCGGCTCTTCGGTCGGTGCCCATGGCCCTGCTCTCNCCGCAGGACTCAACCCCACCTGGCAAAGGCCGCAGGTTTCCCGCAGGCCTACAACAAACTCTCTCTGTTAATCCCAAATAAATTTTTTTATCACAAATTTGATTGTGTGAATCAGAAAGAAATAACAGCGAAATACAGGTGGGACCTGAAGAGTAAAATGGAGAAACGTAAGAACGCATGTGGGTCATGTCTTGATACTAGGCCTTGCTCTTCAGAGAAGCAGTGGTGCCCCCCTGCAGGTAGGGGACCCGGGGCTGCTGTCTGCCTTCCTCCACAGAGTGGGCAGAGCAGAGGTAACTTTTCAAGGATATTTTTAAAAAATTGTAACTACTTAGAAAGCCTGGTTGTTCTTAAATATCTCAAACTATCCCAGCCCCTCGGAGCTGGCTTGGACACAGCGCAGATCCCCAATGGCTTCCTCCAGGGAGCACGGCTCCTGCTGCTGTGTACATGTCCCGACCGTGCTCCTCAGGTACAGCCATACGGTCACTACATATCAATCAGTACAAGTAAATCTATTACTGTGGCCATTATGACGGCCATAAAGTGGCTATAGGGAGAAAGTAACACCACATCACTGGGGTCTTGCCTTTGAACACGTTCTCAAAAATATAATTAAAAACACCAAGTGCTTATTTCAAAGCCAAAATTCGTAAGTGATGGGTCTGGCATCATGCCTATTGCAGGAAGGCTAATTACACCATAAATTAAACTTTTTTTTTTTTAACCAAACATTATGACCTTTAATAAAATTGTTTTTACAACCAGCTGTCAATAAATCATCCAGGAAAGCTAGTGAGAAATGTTCTGTGAGCACTCCACTTCTGTGAATTTCATTAGCTGCAGTTTATTTGGTTTTGTGAGCTATGATGGTTTTTAAATCTCAAATTAAAAGCTCCAAACCATAAAACCTAATTCAAGAACATTAGCATCTCGGTCTCTGAAAATGAGCCTCTCTAATTGCAGAAATTAGTCAAGATTGTATAACGATCAGGAGGTCATTAGAAAAAAGAATAGTATGTAGGCAATGCTTGATTCAGCTACAGCAGCTCCAGAAAAGCTTTTTCTGAGTGTACCCTTAATGACAGAAAAATGTCTCCAGATAGATTGATTTGAAAGCACTGTGAAATCCTTTTAGCCTAGCAGTTTGATTTCTCAGACATCAGTTTTCTGGCCTTATTTATTCTCTTATGCTCATCAGATCTTTTGAGTTTAGGCTTATGCAAGAATTTATACTGCATATTGTACCGTTGTGTATGCAGCAGTGAAGTAGGAGGTAATGTCAATAGACTGTGCTTCAGGCGCTCTTTTTGTTTTGCATTCTTAAGGCTCCTGTACTACTTCATGATAATGACAAATATTTGTGGGGAATATGCTATACTGCTTGATTTGTGACTTTAAGATGGACACATTTTAAAGCTAGGCATTTTTATTAGATTGGTACCAGAATGAAGCTGCTAATATTCTACTCCTCTGCCTCATAAAGCTCTTCTAAGTAGAAGAGTGGGTTCATTTTGTGTTGTAGAAACATCTAGAAAGTCTTTAAGTTTGAATCTGATAAGACAAGGTAGCAATCCTATTCTTAGCTCCTTTTTGGAATTGCAGGTTTCCTCACATTTCTGTTTTCCTCTCCATATACTTTGGCATGATCATTTCAAGCCCTTCTTAACATGCACTGTTCATTGGACTTTCCACAGCTTATTTGTGTGGAATATGTATCATAGAAGTCAGATATACCTTGCTGAGCCATGCATAGCTTCCATGACTCCTTGTTTGTACAGTTGCTGACATCTCACACAGACATCTCTGTTCTGCTCTGTGGTTTATATTCAGAAGATTCCCCAGGAGTTCATGTGTAAAGCGTGTCTGCTCCCTCTGTCATATTTTATTTCAAGTACTATAAAATGAATATTTAATCAAAAGGAGAAAATGAGACTTTCTAGCACCTACTTTTTACTAGTAAATTTTAAAAATTACCTGTTTTCCTGTATTCTCCCTCTTTTTCTTCTTCCAGACTTTTTTCCTATTCCCTATCCTTTGTCACAAGCATTTCTGCACTGTCTGAACCAAAGGTCTTTTGTCATGTCTACACCAAAAATATGGAAAAATAATGTAAAAAGATTTTGAGTCTTTATTCACCATTGCAGGTTCGTGGGGAACCTGTTAGCGTGCATGGGAAGCTTTGAGACACCCGCACCCCTCATTACATGAACTCTTCTGAATCTCAGTCTGAGACATCAATTTCCCTGCATGTTTTCCTTCTCCAGGTCTCACAAATTGGTCCATTCACTTATTTCTGACCTTACATGCATGCATACTGCCAAAAATAGCCTTTGAAACCCAAACACCATAGCGCTGTTGTTCACATTGCTCCCCAACTGCCATTCCCATGTATACCAATGTCTAAATGCAGACGCATGTGTGCACACATTTATCTATGGCATGTTAATGGAAGTGTCAGTTTTTATTACGTGGCTTCATTTTTCCAAGTGAGTTCCCTTAGTCTGGTAGCGTATTATAGCCTTGTTATTTCTGAAACAAATAAATTTATGATTATTACTCATATTTAATCTTTACTGAGACTGTTATTATAGCTATTCTGATGATTTTTAATGTTTTCAGACTGTATTTCAATTAATACAGTGGATTTTTTCCCTAGACATTTGCCTGTATGACATGTAACTGTCACTTAAACACCTTGGCAAAACTGTTTGAACTACCCCCACACCCCAATAAATACTGAAACATAAAATCTGAACCTTACTGTGAGAAAAATAAATCAATTATGAATTAATTTTAAAAGCAAGATGTAGGGTACTGATGAGGGCAAGAGAAATCAGAATGTATAAATATCAGTTACTTGAACTTCATGAAATATACACACACACGTGCCTGTGTGTGCACACGCGCATAATGTTAAACTTGATCTGGACTTTTTCTTCCTGGCTTCATTTATCAACTACCCAGTTAATCTGAAATATTTCACTTCAGCTTCACAGATCTGTTTTATGTATATACATTTTTCAGCTTTTATTTTGTTTGAGGTTTTTTTTTAATACTACTTGGCTTGCCCTGCCATTATTCTTGAATGTTTAAGATTGGGAAAAAAAGTAAATTACAGACCCCCGTGGACTGATGTAACACAAGAAGGTAGATGTTTTTCCCTTTTCTCAGGTCACACGTTTTAAAACTGAACTGAACGCACGAAGTCTAACAAAATGCTTTAAACAAAATGCCAGCTTTATATAACTGTAGACATCTCTTTCTGCAACCATGTTTATCATATGTGGAAGCCATAGGCACTTCAGATTAATAGCTCCTAATTAGTTCCTATTAAGTACCAATTTGAATAGGTATAACTTTATCCGTATGCAATATGCATCATAAGTGTCAGCATTGCCTTGGTGAGCAGTATATAGTTTTCACAAATCCTCTACCTAGCGGTCTATTAATCTGTCTTTGGATTTATTTATTTATTTATTTATTTA
>Ga0065711_1027443_pt1 | contig 49452 bp, 27 predicted proteins | sample Hoacrofraction12_FD_59098 | JGI IMG/M metagenome (GOLD analysis project Ga0065711, IMG submission 59098) | Hoatzin crop microbial communities from Cojedes, Venezuela - Epithelial fraction 12 v2 (version 2) | ecosystem: Host-associated > Birds > Digestive system > Esophagus > Crop | place... | reverse complement strand
TCATTCTATTACCAGGAAAATATATACCTGATGACAGAGAGATTAATGTAATTTCTTTTTCAGAGAGATGCATCTATGGTGAGCAATACATAATAATCTAAAAATTTTTGTCTCAAAGAGATTTATCCTTCCATGAAGAACTGTAACATCTTTCTTCTATATGAGCCATCACTTTGAGTTATAGGGGTCACATTTGTGTTGCTATGACATTTTAGTGTTACTCCAGGGTCAGTGTAGAACACTGACACCCAGCAAAAATGTTAATGATATATTAATTTTAGTACATGAACTTGCCTTGCTATAATCCCCTTATAACTTCCCTCCAGATTCTTAAATTCACCTAAGAATCCCTAATTTAAAACTTCAGTGCTTGTAGTTATGTGCCTCTGGAAGGACTGTAACGTTCAGTGGATAGGAAAATCTCCAGAGGCAAAAAATGCCCTTTAATATACAGTTTTGTTTAAATAAATTTCATCTCTATGACATTGCAGGCACACAGTTCCTGAAACATGCAAAGAACTTCAGGTTTCTCAAAGGAACAGAGTAATCAACTGGGTAGTGATGCTAGGAAAGACTGATTTCTCTGTGCATATCATATCAAACTCTTTCCATTTTAGATCTAAATCCTCCTTTACGCTTTGGTTCTCTCTGCTACTGAAGTCAGTGAGTCTTGACATTGACTTAAATGTGAGTGTCATCAAGCCACTCGCAAATACAGACTGGAAACCAGTGAAAGATATAAATTTCTTTCCATCAAAGACATACAATCCTAGACAATAGTTAATGTATACATATGATTTCATCATGTCCTGATGTGAATGGATAGTGAGAAAATAAAAATCGACCCACATTTCACAATATGTGAAACTAAATATTAAGAGTCCTTCTACAATTATTTTTATTTCTACAAAAAGTAGATCACACTCTCCTCTTCTTACTGTGGTCTAAAAATAGATTTCTTTTAGCGAACATCTTTTGAATGCAAATACGTAAGCAAGGGGAAAAAATACCAGTGAAAAGAAAACGAACAGACATTTCAAAGAAAGGTTTCAAAATCTAAAGTGGCCACCTCCCTCTAGAGCAGCTGCTGTCTCCCTACTCTTTGTACTTTACACTATAATAAAGCATATGGTGGTGAGAGCTGGCAAGTAGCACTTCCCTTCCTGCACTGTTTCAGCTCAAAATCTATATGCCAAAACTAATCTCCTTGCAGATTGTTCTTGACAGTCCTTTGCAGAAGCTGCTGGCTTTTAAAACTTCCTACTGTGCTGTGTCTAAACTTATTTCTTGCTGAAATCTGCAGTTTATGGCACCTGGAAAACAATGGAAAGGACAGCCCAAAGGGGTTACTTTTGAATAATTAACTAGGAGCAACTTCATTGACTCCTCGGAGAATGAAAATCCTTTGACAACATATGAGAGAAAGCCTTTGAACTGTGACTTGCAAACAGCAACTCAGACTTTTGGAAGGCACTGCTTTTCTCAAGAGCTCAATGAAGGATCTTTTGCTAGTCACAAGACAGCTACATACTGTGCAATCTTCTGCTAGGAAGAGAATGATCCGATATCATCCTCCAGTAACAACTTTCCACTGAACCTTGTAAAACGTTTTCAAATGTTTCTTTAAAGTCTTAATATTATTAATGCAATAATAATATTTCAACTGTAGGTAAATACATCCATGTAAAACAAACTGCAGTCAGATGTTAAAAAAAGAGCTGTTAGAACTGTCAAATCAAAATAGGTTTCTAGGTCAAAGTACAGCTGTATTATTAAGGTTTAAAAATACCAACCCAAAAGCTAGTATTGACCTCATACTGAATTTGGATTACAAAAGGAATTTTCCAAATTATTTCACTGGAAAATAGTTGACTAATAAAACGGGTTAAGAAGGAAGAAAGATAAAACTGTGGGCAGAACTTAACTTCAACTTTTACGATTAGATTAGGAAATTATAATGCTTCCATTTTTGCCATAAACCTCATTTTTCTCATTGCACCTTTTGACATGAAAAGAGAGGACCTGGCAAGAAGATCCATGTAGTCTTTCCAAATTAAAATGCTAGGATTTCATATATTATCTGAAGTCGTCTTTTTTTTTTATGTTATTCTCCTGTGTTCTACAGATTGAACTACTCCTTTAGAATAATGATGATTGTAAACATACCAATTTTATTAAGATAAAAAATGAACTTTGCCAGAATATTATGTCCATATCAAATGTTCCATTTCAACTCCATTCACAATAGGCAAAGAGGCAGAGGAAAATATAATTTTTAAAATTAAATTGTGAAAAATTTCCACTCTACACTTTATTTACTCAAAAAAGAGAAAATGGACTAGGATGTGCAGGAGTTTTCTCTGTATATTTAAACATTATATATGTAAAATTTAAAATAACCAAGAAGGATGTATGCTGTTCCAACCATGCAATATTTTTATTTTCTGATTCCTAATACTGTAAAAAAGAAAACTAGTAAAAAAACTATAGTACTGTCAAATTCAGATATATTCCCTCATAACATAATTTGAATCAATGGTTTGATGGAAGACACCTAAAGCAAGATTAAAACATACTAAATTTTTAATCAGTTCTATCAGCTTTTTGTAGATTTCCGTTTATTCAACTGACTTCAAGCTAAACCAAGACAGATTGAGAAATGGCTGCTCATCTTAGAGAAAAACTTAAAAATTAAATGACTGAGTTCTTTTTTGCCAAGGATTAAGAATCTAAAACTTTGCTTGACTAAATAAAGTTTTCAATTGCAAAATGGGAAACTGTTCAAAAGATGTGTTGAAAATAAGAAAGCAATAATACTAGACATCAGCACTTCTAGTTTTCATTTGCTGTTTCTCTGGGATCCTGTTAACTACAGAAGTTCAACAGCAGCACTGTTTTTTTCTGTCTGTCATAATACAACCATTTCCACAGATACTTCACCCCAGCTATAATCTGGATTCTGGATGCCAAACACTGGAAACTAATTTGCTTTATCACTTGTTCTTTACTATTTATTCTAAGAGTATTTATTATTTTCTAGCTGTATTATCTCTGCATAACTACACAGACATGCACATCCCTGCAAAAGAACAGAATAGAAACTTTGTTAAAGCTTGCCTGGAACTAGGCTGGTTTTGACATGCAGAGATTCTCTTACAGAAAATTTTTTCCCACCTTCACTTATTGTTTAGAAAGCTTGCTTAATGATCCTAGCTGACTTTTCCCAAACAATACTGTGGAACTTTCCTTTGGTTTTATGGAAATTCTGCCCACATGATACTTTCAACACTATTTCAGCACATAGCATACTGCTGGCTTTCCAGGCAGACCACAACTGGCGTATTAAATATACACAGGGATAGGGTAATACTAATTAACCAAACTCCAAACATTTTATTAGAATTCTTGAAAAATCTTTTTGTAAATTAAACCAAAGAAAAGCAAAAGAGCATCCTAAAGATAAATTTCACTACAAATACCTGGCATCGGCTCTATACTGTTAAAAAGTTATGAATTTACTTTCATAAGGTATTTATTTAGGAATAAAAATTAGTCTTCACATCTTATCCAGATTCTGATCTTTGCTACCCTTGAGGACACATCTAGAATAATATTATTGACTTGACTGATGAGGAAGATCACAATTTATCCTCAGACTCTTTGGAATTTTAAGTAGCTTTCACGTTAATGATTAACAAGTTGCCTCTGTTTTCCACAGAGCACAGAAAGCAACATGCTTTCTGATGATATACACACTATTTTACAACTCTGAATCATCACTGCAAGGTAGAATGCTGTTGAAACTCAGTTAAAGTGAAAAGTCAGTCTGAATTGGGGTCAGCATAAGGGATTGAAAAAGAACAGTTAACAACTTGGAGCTGGTTGCGCAATCATTTTGGCATCACAAGAAACAGACTGAATTAACCTTACCTACCATTCTGATCTCACTCACTGGATTTAAAGCCCAGCACTTAAAAGTTTAAACATTTGATGGCTTTTTTTATTCTTATGCACACCACTGAGCAGACTAACATAGGTGTTCCCATTCACTTGTATTATGCCTGTTCACCAGAAAGTTTTATTTCCTTTTTACCTTCAGAGGATTAAAAATTTTTATACACTAAGCTGATCCAGATCTCTTCCTTCATTTCAAGCTCAAGCAAAGCATTTCAATTCCAAAGAACTAGAGGTCCACATCCCTTAAGGATGGTGAGCTTCTAAATTCCTGACTTTGATCAGTTTGCTCCACAATGCATCATTTTTTGGTTCCCATAATTAAACAGTCATCATTTCAAAGCCCTATGGTACATACATTTGGAATTTGGCTCTAAACCAGACAACAAAAGATGTTTGGGAGCCCTTTAATAGATGCTGTACCTGCTCTGGGAACAACGACTGGCCATATTTTCTAAATGTAATAGGATTTGTGTTTCCCACAGTACATAATGGTGTTACACAGTGCTGTACTGGAGCCAGAAGAATATTGCAGGGTGGCATGCAATATATTTTGAGGAAGGCTAATACAGCTCATCTAAAATTAAAACGCTACAGGCTTAACAAGAAATTTGATTGTTAAGGGTTTCTGACAGAGAGGAGGCTCGTGGGGAAAAAATAAGACCTTCACCTCTAAATGTTGGCATAGATTTTGGGCTCCATAAGATAACTTCCCTATCTCTCTCATGGTTAGGGATTGCCCAGGACATCCTGCTGAGCTCAGTTATGCTGTCTGAGCAAGAAACGAGTAGCAACAGAGCAGCGGTTTAAGAGACTTCCCTACCACGGATCAGACGTGCGCTGCACCTTTTGGCTGACATGAAGCCGGCTCCTCAGACGACTGACAGCAGTGTCGTTTAGCACTGCTCCCCAGTACAGACCTCAGTCTTGTTACTTAACAACCATTTAACTATCAGATCTGCTCAAACATCCTAGGAAATCGGTAACAGGATTTTTTGACTCATTACTGTACAGAGTGTAAGAAATAATACATTTGTACAGTAGCCAGAATGATGAAAGGTACAACTGGCATAAACAGATCTACCAGAACAGTTGGAGGATATTCCAACCCAAGCTTCCTGCACTAGATTAGCTCTGATGAAGGATAATTATTTAATTTTTGGGAGAATAATTATCTAATTTTGTTTCTATTATCTGAAGACAGACCTGAAAATGATGCAACCATCTATTTAATTAATGGAGTGCTGTGGTATCATGTAATTCTTGTTGCTAGCACTTGAGATGGATACAAGTTTATTCAGATACAACGTTACATAAAACTGCTATATTTCAACATCTCTTGTTGCCTCAAATAATAGCAAGGCAATAATCATATAAAAAGGGGCCAGCTGTAATGATGTAATGTATCAGTGCAACATTTCCTATCAACATGACAAAGGTAACAGAGCAGCAGTGATGTGGCTCGGTGACTATGGACTCGCGCTTGTTTCAGCTCACATAACAGGAACCAGGACAAAAGGATACTATCCATAAATTCCCCCCAGAGTGATTATGTAAGATGATAATCATGCATGAAGAACAGACTGAAATGCTGGTATGACAGACTCTACTCCCTCTCTCATTGACTGTCACCAATTTTTACATTCAAAGAGAGCTAATACTTTGCCCTCAATTTTAATACCAAATAGTTAAATTATCCTTTTAGTTTGAAGAACAAATTTACCTTTGATTCATTCAAATAATAAAAGGATGAGGCCAAAAATTACTACCGCAAACATCAAAATTGTTTCTTCTTCTCACTCGTGAAAGGTAAAAGATGGATATGTCAATCCTGTACGCATTTTTCATGGAATTACTGAGCAGTTGAGGCTGGTGGGCACCAGCCTCCCTCTTCTGGGAGACCATCTGAGCCCAGTGCCACTGCTGAAGCAGGTTCCACTACAACAGGTCGCTCAGGGCTCTGTCCAGTTGGGTTTTGAATACCTCCAGGGAGGGAGACTCCACAACCTCTCTAGCCAACCCATGCCCAGTGTTTGACCAGCCTCACAGTAAAACATGTTTTAAAATCATAGAATGGTTTAGGTTGGAAGGGACCTTAAAGATCACCTAGTTCCAGCCCACCTGCCATGGGCACATTTTCTTATGTTTAAATGGAATTTCCTGTGTTTCAATTTGCTCGCACTGCCTTTTTGCCTTTCACTGGGCACCGCTGCGAAGAGTCCGGCTCCATCTTCTCTACTCCCTCCCATCAGGTATTTATACACTTTGATAAGGTCCCCCCGAGCCTTCTCTTCTCCAGGCGGAACAGTCCCAGTTGTCACAACCTCCAACTTGCATTTCAGGCACTCAGCCCCACGAGCCACATCATTGATGGTGTGCAACAGTATTGTCCCCCCTTCATTGACCCCTGGGATACACCGTTCGTGATTGGCTTCCAGCTGGGCTTTGTCATCACAGCCCCCGGAGACCAGCACCTCAGCCAGGTTTCAGTCTACCTCGCTGTCCACTTTTCTTGTCCACACTTCATCAGTTTTTCAACTCACTCTCAAGAACAGAGGATGCAAGTTAAAATTGCAGACAAAATGTTTATATTGTCTGTGCATAAATTTTCAGGCATGCAAAGATGTTGGCACATATGAGCAATTTGCACTATTCATATGAGAATATTACTCCTAGATACATAGAGCTTGGTAGAACTAATTAGATTTGGCTGAATTTAAACAGAGGTACATTAATACACCACAGTGCAAAGAATGAACTCTGCCTTGATAGGACACTACTGATTAATCATAGTTATGATTAGGATACTCCAGCCTTAGTGTTTCCAAATCAGATCAAGCGGAACTTTACAGACACAGATTTTTCTCCACATTTTCCCCGGAAAAGACTTGGTATATTTATTATACTATGTTATTTGTCTGTATGTAAGGACTTTCCTATGTTACTGATAAAAACCATTCACATGTTCCATTATAACATATCATTTAATGACAATTTGGCTCTCAAATTTTGAAAAAAATATATTCCATTTCCAAATTTGGACACTAAAATTCTCCACTCTTGTGCTTCTGTACAGTCCCACTCACAGGGAACTGGCAATTGTTAGATTTATACTAGTGCCATTCCAGCTTTGTTTAAGTGCAAAAAGAACTGTTGACAAGTAACCTATATAATCAAAATAATTAGATGTAGCAATTGTTATTAATTACTTTAATTAACAACCAATTTACTTTAAATATAGTGTAAGTGCATGGTTTCAGTTAAAGCTAGCTACAAAGAAAGAAGCAAGAGCATGTTTCTCCCCTATTGCCAATATCCTTAGAACACAGACCAGTGACAAATACACCATTTCTAAACTGAATTGATTAAAATTAAGCACAGATCAACAGATTTTATAACTTTCTGCTAATTTGTTCCATGTATTTGGCAAAAGCTTGCTATATTTTCATGAACGACAAACGAGCAGAACGTTTTTCTGTAAGTGCAAAAGAGAAATAGCACTTAATTGCGGAATTGTAATTGGTACCTCCATAATGACAAGCCAAACATCTGCTACCTCGTTTTAGATCTATTAAACTGAGGTTTTACTGCATGCTAATATTAGAATGGCTTCATGAGTGTTGCAGACACAGAAACATAGACAGGAGACAAACTGCATAATGTTGAGCTGATCAGGTAGGGAAAATTTAATTTCAAGGCAATGTCTGCACTTTAAAAATTATATTTACAAATTAGAACCAATACTAGTGATTTACATGTTTTTGTCCACATTAAAAGCATTAATGCATGTGTTTCAGGGCTGAGGCCCCATCTTTTAGATTGAGGAAACAGAGATACATTTTCTTTAGTTAGAGCAGTGATCTAAATAGCAACTGTACATTTGGAAAGTGTCCCTTGAGTCACTCTAATACACGCTGCAGTCATCTATCAACAGTTTTCTCCCTAGCATCTCAGGACTTTCCCTCACTGAAGTTACCTATGAAAACCTTATTCAATGTTTCTGAACACATCATCATCAGAATTCCAGTTACATAATCTCGCTCACCTTCAACAAACTAGTTAACTCTCTTAATCAAAATGAATCACATTTTTTAAAAACACCTCTAGTAGTCTGAAGTGCTTCTCATGTATGCTTTCTACTAGCCATATTTCATGACTTTCATGCACAAACTTGTGAACTGCACACCATCTATTCCATGTCATCTAAATATACCAATTTTCATTTGCATAACCTTCTGTATGCTTTTTACTAATTACAACTGGAAATCTTATTGTGCACTGTAGACATTAAATCATCATTTTAGGCTAATGAATTAAAAAAGCCAACAGTGCCATTATGAAAAATGTTAGTGTGATAAAGATCATACTGTACAAGAATTTAATTATCCCATTAAAAAAACAGAAAATGCATGGCCTTCACATATGCATATCAAAAGCATGAATTTCAACAACTGAAGTAGTATTTACAGATAGCTGATCTGTGCACAGTCTTCATTTGCACAAAACTTAGCAATACTTTGGATTTTCTACTTTTCTACAAAATATATCTCAGATAGGAAAACAAAATTTCTAGAAAGACCAAATCAGAGTGAAAATCAGTCTTAATACTCACAGCCTTTCTGGCTGCAGCAGAATTATAAACAATTTGTATAGTTTAAGGAGCTAAATTTAGTAAGTGCATAACAGATCAAGCCATATGAAACATAAAAGGAAGTTTTTTCATGACTTAAGCTACTGATTATAGCCCATCATAATTACAGATCTTCTCTGTTAATAGCACTCATTTCCAGAGTAAGTAAAAGGGTTCTTGAAGCATCCATTTCTAAATTAGTCTAAAAACACTAACAGCAGCTATTTCACTTATCATACAAAATGTACTCCTCTTTAAATCTATACTAGCATGTATCAGCTGAAATTATTTTAAAATTGCTTTTGGTTAGTTAGAGGCTGTTTTTTTGGGAGGCAAATGCATGAGCTCAAGTGTGTATAATATGTTAGAGCAATGCTTATCTAATATTTGCTCAGAGGGATTTGTTTTCACGATTGGTGGGGTAATGTCTGAGATGTATTATAAATTCAGTCCTCTGGCCAGTCCCTCTCCTTATCAGGGTACTACGAATGATGCCTTTGCTGCGCAGAATAGCAGACTCTGAGACTGCAGCCAATTTTTATCTGATTATTCATTCAGAAGGAAACAGGACAGCAGTGATGGAGAGGTTGAACATTCTGTCCTTCCTTATGGGAAAATTCTCCCAGAAAAACTTGTCTCTCACCTCTTCCAAATATATACACCCTAGCAAACCAGCACTGAGCACTGTCAACCCTTCTCCTTTGGAATGAAGCGTAAGTGTAAGGTAACTTAATTCTCTGCTCACCTGAATAAGTAGAAACCACAGAAGAATAACAATGGCATAAGAAATACGCAGGGGAAGTTTTTAACGTGCTAAATACTTTCCTTCGGTATTTCAGGCAGTGAACTACATCTACTGCCCAACACTCATACTTGCAGATGGATGAGATGTCCCAGTGCCTCCATGAAGACTTGCCACTAGCCAGCCATACTCTTTTGCTGTATGTGTTTGCATTTACACACGTGAGGCAGGTTTGTAGTAGTGCTTATTAAAGTTGTCCTAAATTTTTAAAACTTCCTTCTAGAAACTTAATGTTTCCATGCAAGGTGTCTGCCAAAACAGGTCTGTCATTTCTTCACGGATGCTAAGGAATACTATAGTTTTGACTGCGTTAAAATACTCTAGCAACCTTTCCTTTGAAAACTTGCCACTTCCTCTGCTAGACTCCAGCTGGGAAAAGGATTTAATGTAATGGATACCTTCTGCCTTCTGTCCATCAAAGCCATATGCCCCTGAGAAATCAGACCCATCAAAGTCATATGCCTTTGAGAAGTCAGTGCCCCTTGCAGTTTGCTCAGTCTGTGGTTACAGTTCTGCAGAACCCCATCCATTCCAGAGATATTTCCGGCTTATCTGGCACCATCTCTAAAAGCAGAAAAGCCATCGTTTTTGGACACCTTCCCACACCCACTTGTAAGTAACACAGAAATGTGACGGATTGGAATGCAGAGGAGCCAAGAGCTTCACATACAAGAGGAGAAAACTGGAAGCTTGAAACAAAAATGAGTAGTGGGTGCTACCTGCAGAAGAAAGCAGGAACTAGAATTTCAAGCATAGTTTTTTACTTACTGGATATTTAATACCAACTTTCTAGGACTCACTGTGACTCAAAAGAAAGAAATAGTATTTTGCTTACATTAACAGAAATATAATAAATCTTATTAAGCGTCATTTCATTCACAAAGAACAGTAAAGCTAAATCAATTTAAAGTTGTTTATCTGTAAAGTCCTGCACATTTATTGCTTTGAAATTAGCAAGATCTGTCACATACTTTGCTGCTGATCAGTTGTATGCCAACTGAAGAGTTTTTTGGGTTGGATTCCCCCTGTAGAGGAGATCTGAGAATAAAAAGAAAGCTTACTAAAAACTATATAATGTATCTTATACACTTATGTAACATATCTGAAAGAAAATTAATGTCATATTTCATTACGAGGTGATTCACCCACCACATTGTTTTCTAACAAGCCTGTTTGTGTATCTTTGTTTGATTATAAACCACTACCATTTTCTATAAAATTGGTATTAAATTATCACATTTGAAATTACTATCTACCTGTTTCTGATGACAGAGAACACAAAGAAAACCTACATTAAAACAGATGTGCCTGAAGTAAGTGGTTTACACCCACTCGTGCAAAAACAAAAGCTCCCATCAAGACAACATGCTCCCTGATAATATCCCCTAGGAAGTGTTAACACTAAATTCTAACCAGCATATCAATCAGCTCCAAAGTGTGATGACTTTATTTCAGTAGGGTATCACAGGCATGAAAAGAAGTAGGTATTGAAGTCATTCACTGTGCCAAAATATGCCATATTTTATTTAAAAAAAAAAGTCCTAAAAATGATCAGACAACAATAGGCAATATTTATATATCTGAAGGAAAACACTTTTGAATACCTTGCAGAAACGTGACTCTTAAAGCTTGCATTCTAGTGGAAGATGTCCCTGCTCATGGCAGGGGGCTCGGAACCAGATCATCTTTAAGGTCCCTTCCAACCCAAACCAGTCTATGATTCTATAACATGCGTATTTGGAAACAGCTGGCAGTTAACCCTGTAAGTGAATCATCTTATGCCAGTACAAGATCAGTGGAAAGCAAGAACATGAAAGAAAGATAAATAACATAAAAGTAATTCCAATGCAAGGTAATAGGAAGAACAGTTGTTGCATCATAGCAAAGCTAAAAATCTAATTTAGCCATTTTCATAGAAGCAAGCAGGAAAAAAAAGCTAATGTGGTAAATGATATTATGGTAACAGAAAGCTTCCAAGTGGCTGTCAGTCCTGTTTATAATCTTGCAGTGATTATTTATTCCAACAGGAATAAACTGAATCTGCAGTTGCCAAACTGTGAAGGCAAAGCAGGCCTGTATGAAGCAGGTTATTATTACCTTGTTTTCTGCCACATGAAGAAAGAAAATGAAGAAACACAATTTAACTTGATCATAAACTTTTAGGTAGTATGGAAACAATTTGTCATGCCACATTCTGCAGTGCAGGATTATTTTATTTATCCATCTTCTCTTCTTATGTTCCTGTGTTGCTGAAGCAGGACCATCACCCCTTTCTTTGACAGAAAAGGAGACTAGGAACTAAGCAAAAGAAGAGCTGCAGTCCTTCTACAGCCAAGTTCATTCATAATGACAGTTTACTGTATAATGAAGAACTTCAGTGAAAGAACTAGCTCTATCTGAGCACATTTGTCTCACCTTCTCTACCTGTAACACTGCTGCCATACTGTGGGGAAACCCGCCTTGCCTCTGACAGCCTGACCACTAATGGAAATACGCAGCCTTCCAGAGAGTACATTGCTGACAAGTGCACACGCACAGGCTGGCTCTGCGCTGGTCTCTGCTCCCTAATCCCTCTTGGCTTGGGTAAATCCATCCCACAGACAACTGCTCATTCCATTCCACCCCTCATATACAACTCCCAGAAAAGGAGACTATTAAAATAAAACTTCTTGCCAGCAAGACAAAGCCTCTGTACCCTGACGGCAGAAAGCGCATGACTGGGATAATGACGTGTCCTATGCTTTCGACATTCAAGGAGTCTTTTCGAAACACAGTTATTTCAATTACTAACTCAGTAACTAATTTAGTGAGAAAAGCTATATTTGTACCTCTTATTATATAAAACTTCAATGGTGATGTGTGAAGATCATTACTCTCTGCTAATTGCCATTCCTAGGAGCAAAGGCAATTAACTACACGATCTATTATCTCTAATAATTATTATTTTCACAGTAAATAATATGCACACTATAGGTTGTTTTTTTCCTGCCTAGCTTATTCAGAGAAAATGCTTACCAAGGACTTGACAAAAAAGCCTTAAAGAAAATACTGTTGGGGATTTTTTTTGTGATGATTATCTTGCTTATATGTAGAAAGATACTTTGGCCTACATTGCCTGGTCCCATCTATAATGTATATCTGCATTATACAGTTGTATAACACTCTGGGAACAAAATACAGAAATCGATACAAAGATATGAATTTACCTATAATGGTAATAATTTTGCCTATGAAGTAAAAGCCCTCACAAAATATAGAGATTTTTAGAAATCAGTTCAACTAAATTTCAATCAAATAAAATTTTTAATTTTAAATTGATCAAAAGCCCTATTTAGCTGGAGACTCAGAAATGCTCTGTACAATATTATAATGCCATCACCTAAGCACTTCAAAAACAAGAGCATATATAATTTTCACAAATTTCCATTACCAAAATAACAAGCTGAAAGCAGCCAATAAAAGGCTTACAGGACTATTCTCAAGTTACTTGACTCCTAAGACAGTCTTACTGACCTAAATCCAACTCGAGTGAGCTGGAAGATGCCATCCTGAAAATCATGCGTTGATTTTCTGCATGATCTTCTGCAAAGCAGATTTTCCTCTGTGTTTCTCCTCGTATTGTATATTTAGTAACTTATTGTACCCCTAAGATTGCAGAACACAAACTGTAAAACCTGGAGCAGAGCTTAATGAGCCCCTACAAATCCACTTGTTCTTTCTCAAACAGTGATGAAATTAGTATCTTTAAATTTCTACAACAGTTCATCACTCTGCCAGCTGAGGAGTCTCCCCTCAGTACATTTTTCTGTGACATTTTCTGGATGGCTTTAAGTACACTAAACACAGTGGATTCTGCCATTCCAAATGTATTCCACAAGGACAGTGCAGAAAGACGATTCAGGCCTGTTGCTCCTTCCTCTTGCCACCCTCATCCAAAGCCAGATGACGCTGACAACAAGCCAGCCCAGCGTCATTACATGGGCTAAGTTGCAAAAATTCATGCTTCTCACTGTTTACTGATTTCCAGGACCATTATTGCAAGGATAAAACCTTCCACAAATCTATCCTTACACAAAATGGCTGTCAAATAGCACTCTTCCTCCTCCCCATCCTTCTCAACCTTAAAAAAATGTTACTGAAATCTTGACACGTTATCTAAACGTGGAATTTATTTTTGAACATTGCCTGGAGGAAAGAAAGCAGAGGTAAGAAAACCATTACAAAGAATGGTCTCTGCTCAGATTGTCACCAAAATTCACTCAAACCCTTCTATTCCCAAATCACTAGTGCAAACCTCCCTGGAGACAAAGCTTGCAACTGTACGTGGAGAAAATGTCATCCATTTTACGCACAGCCATAAAGGGGGAGCACACTGGGAAGAATACATGCAAGCTCTGCTGCTGCCAAGCTGTACTTCTCTTTCCTCCTTTCACCCCCTCCATGTGCCCTCACTGCCACATTCTGCTTTCTGGAGTTCTCATTCCTTCTTCCACTGCCTCTTCTTCACCACAGCTGACCTGGTTTCAAACAGGCAAGTCAACCTTGACGGACAACTGGACTGCCTGTCTGCTAAACGACTGAGCTTTTTCACAGACTTCCAGCTGCCAGTTATATTTGAGGCTTAATGTTAATGGTAGGAAACTACAGAAGGAATAAAACAGAATTTAGGCCAGGCCATTTACTTGGGTTGTCATTTAATGTTATCAGAAATGAAAGCTTTCCTCAATCTATCCTTACTAATTTTTTTTTTTTGCCACTTCTGTCCCCATTTCTGTCCTCATTTTTTGTGCATGTGTTTTTGTTGGTGTTTCTCGGGGTTTTTTAAAGCATCTATTTTAACTTAGAACATTGTCAGCAGCAATGGGTGAACTCATCTGGACAAAATAAGAGATGCCCTGAACATTCATATACAGTAAAAACAAATGGTAATTTTATCTGTATTTTAACACAAGACACAAAGAGCTTGAGAACAGGTTTTAAGAAATTTTTTTTATTATTATTTTTACCTGAGAGTAAAAATATCTTTCCAATTTCAAATACTAAAATAACTAAAAATGTAGTTTGGAGAATAAAAGATATTTTCCCATGGTCCTTCTTTGAATTAAGGAGAGAATTCTAGTGACATCCAATAGCAGTTTCATTAAGCGTGACTGCCCTTGGCAGACAGCTACAATAAAGTACAGGTTCCGCTGCTGTTGACTCAGGAGATATAAATTCTGAGGATTATTTATTGATAGATATGGCATAATCTGATCAATTGGGTTTTGAGCCTTGTGTAAGAAGTGAAATATACAATCTTTCCTAAACAGTTAGGGTCTCCTTCTAGTCCATTTTGAAAACAAAGTTTCATATAAATACACAGACACATAAACAGAGGTATACGGACAGATAAAAGAAAAGGTCTGTGCTCTGTCAGGCAAGAATTAGAGAGCTGCAGGCAACTACTGTTAAGAAGATACAACATTTCAATTCTCTTTTCCATCTCTGGTAACTTCATATATTAATGTGGGGAAATGTATGGAAAAATCCATAAATCAACCCACTACTTCTTAAGTTTTTAAATGATTCAGTAGGAGACTTCCAAATATCCACATTCCCCAAAACAACTTTACAGCAGTTTTCAGGAAGGTCTTAATATATTGAAAGTAATGAAATTATGAAAGGTAAAAGGAAATGACAGTAAATTTTTGTTGGCTAAATAATATGTGTGTGTGTATATGTATTATTCTTGAGGCAATTTTTTCATCTGATAAAAAAATTAAAATTAGATGAGATCAATTCAAGTATTTGATAAACAAAATCTAGTCTTTAAATTTGATTTAAAAAAAAAAAGAAATTTGTAAGAAAGAACTGTTTCTTGTGCTTTGCCCACCTTTTTAAAGACCATTTCTGACAGGAACATTGTGTCTCCCAACAACCCAGGTTGCTGTACTTCTGGATGCAAATATATTCCTCACAAATGAAGAGAGCCCTTCCCCTGGCTACTACATCCATGTTCTCACTACCCACAGCAGATTTTCATCTATTGCGGCAAAGCAGCTGTTGTGCTAAAATCTGATTTTCCATTACTTTTAGAATTTCACTTTTGTAGAATATAATTTCTTCTTATGGTTCTCACAGATTATGGGTTAGCTACTGGCTCTGCCAGCCTCCCTCCACCCCTTTCCTCCAAGAAAGTGTGAAGTGCATGCATGCCAGTATTCTGCATCAAACAATCAGTCAAAAGAACTATTTATTCTTAACAATAAAACTCTGGGACAAAATCTCTTGAACTGCTTTCAGTGTAAAGAAGTTAGTAATTTTGTTCCGCTTAATAAGATCCTTCATTACATCTTCAGGAAAAAGTAACACACAGAAGAAAAGAAGGTGAAATAACACCTTCCTTTCTCTCCTAGTAACTCTTCATGGCTGTGCCTATGTTGCAGCCCCATCCTAGCGCTACGCGCGACGCACCCCCGCAGCCAGCCTGCATCCTCAGCATCACTCTCCCACGGAAGGTAACCATCGCTCTTCCCCCGACAAACACCCCTCTCGGGGCAGCCCGTGGGGAATCCCTGTTAGCCCTGCTGGGGCTATGGGGGGCCCTCAACGCCATCCCTGCAGCCTTGTGAGGAGAGCTCTGTCTGAGCGTACAGTGGAGACTTTCATCTAGGGCCACGGTGGGAATATGGTTGGAATTTGGGTGCTGGCGGCAACTTTGGTAACGTCACTATTTTCTTAGGCAGATGTTACAGTGTCACATGCAGGTGTTGTTCTGCCATATGATCAACACAAAACATTGCTTTCTCTGTTCTGACTGCAATGAAATTGTCAGCATTCTGTTACGGCCTTTTTGTTCCAGTTTTACAAGGTCACATTCATTACCTGACTAACATTTACTAACATCCAGACTGACATACGTTTACTTCATTTCCTCAGCTTGGCAGAAGCTGTGGAAGGGAGTGACTGTTTTGCACTGTTCTGTGACATCTCTCTGTTTTTTCCGTCAAGATCCTTGGTTAAAAGATGCCGCTACGTTGTGCCACATACCGTGCAAATGCAGTAAATGATACTCCAGATCCTCAGAACTGAACACAGTCCTCCTGATGCAGATCCAGATATTGACCTAACACAGGCGTAAGTAGCTTTTTTGCTCCCTAGGCACCTATCACGCACCAAATGAAATGCCTGTGTTAGATCCTAACAGTAACGGGTTCAGCTGGGTCTTTTCCACTGGTGCTGAAAATGACTCCACTAAATGCTAACTGTGATCTCTTCTTAATAAGACGACATTATACCCATCCAGCAAGCATGTCATCTATGCCCTCTGACAGTTTTCAGGAAATTAGAAGAAGAAATACTTTTCTAATTAAAACTGAATTTATGCAAGCAAGAGCTCAACAGAAGAGTTCAAATCACTAGTTTTGCTATTTGCAGTCTCTATTTCATTATTGCTCCATGATATTCAAGATCAATGAAGTACTGCTCCCAGTGCAACCAAAGTATTCCCAAAATGCAAATTTTGTGCTTTACAGTCCTCATCACAGCTCACAAGTGAAAATGTACGAACTCTAATTTTTACTTCCATGTGGGAAAGATATCTAAAACATGAATATTGGAAAACAAAGGTTTTCTGGAGAACAGCTTCACATAAACAGCATAAAAGCAGCTTTAAATTTGCTCTGAAGCTAATGGAATGCGAAGTCAGCTCATCCAGTAACTTAAGACTTGGAAAGCATTAAAAAGAACTATATTTAATGATGCTATTGTTCAGTTGAAATAATTTGTGTTTAATTTCTCAGGGAAATTCAAATCCTCCATCGCAAGCAGTGATATTATTTTCTTTTTATATTTTTATCAATGGTTCAATTGCCCCTTAATCAAAAGACAATGCAAGAGGGAATATTTCTCATTCAGCAGAGCATTCTGACTAATTTTATGGTCCCATATGTGATTACTTTGCACAGAAGTTCATACAAAGCACGATTTACAGCATACGCATAATTAGATAACTAAAAATAGAGTATGTAAAATTCAATCTTAGCAACATAACACTTATATGCCCTTTGGGTTTGAGCTAATATTCACAATTTGATTAAATATGCTCTAAGAACAAGTGCACAAGTATGCATTCAGTATTAGCAGCTAGAAAAACAATTTTGTACACTTCATCCTGGAAACAAATCCCTTACATATTTTTTACTGTATTTATTTATGATTTAAAATGAATGAGGGCTACAGAATAATACCTTGTATCTTAAAGTTTAGCTTAAGCTTTTTATAAACAATGAATAAAATGAACTCCTCTGATACTGGAGCTGTTATTCTCGTGGGGTCCATACTGCAAGGCTTGATCTTACGAGGCTATTACAACAGCTAAAAACCCACCATTAATTTTACACAGAAAAGTTCAAGTAGTCTTCTGATATGCATCTGGAACAAAGGTGATTCCCAAAGGATTTCACCCATTTATCAATTTTACAGAGAATCAGTCTCTGTGCAATGCTAAAAAAGAACTAAAATGGTGACATACTGACTCTTTTTAATAGGCACATATAACTAATTTCAACAAGAAGCAATGAAGTCAAGCCAGAGGGGAAAAAAAAAAATTATATTGAGACCAAAGTGAAATTTTAGAACCACTATTGACCAGAAATTTTTCAGTTACATGAAACTGCTGCCACAATAGAAAAAGACAAAACGTTAAACTTACTACGGATGTGTCATTCTGGAAAGTCTGATGCCTTCCCATGCCTGACTTGCAAACCTAAAACTATTCTGAGATTCAGAGAGCGTGAACTGGTTTGGAAGTTGAACAGAAACACTTTGTTACTGTGTTTGATCTCAAGCATTCAAAATGAACAGCAAAATATAAAACAAATGAAGCACAGCTGACACTGAGTCTTGCTCTGCCAGTTAGACTTAACTACCAGCCACCCTGCCTGTCCTCTGCCTTGTTTCTTTAGGAATGAGGTAATTTCTGCCAACATCAGTAACATCCTCTCAAAGCCTTCCCAAAGTCAAACTCCACGGTAACAGCTAGGACTGATGCTGGTGACTAGCATTACCACCGTAGCAGTTATACAAACACAAATTTATATAGCTACCTATTATCCTTCACTCCAATTTGTCTGTACTACCTTGTCTGAATCCCAGCTTGTGTGGTGAGGAGGAGTTTGATTCTGCTTCTCTTGCTACAAAGGTACCTAAACTTACTTAGGCTGTAACAATACTAAAATAACCAAGATCCTCTCCCCAACAATCAAAAGTTATACTGATCTATGAAAGCATGATTTACCCAGCAATATTAAAATAGTCTTGCTAATTTACAAATACGCAAATTAGATTCCAAAAACCACTGCCATAAAATATCCACACTGAGATCTTACACAGCATTTACACTGAACCACCTTGACATCGGGCAGATATCTTTTGGGACAACCACCTGAGAATGGAAGGTCCATCTTTCATTTCAGCTACCCTGGTTGATTTTGAGCTGGAGAGACCATGGGAAAAGGACAGAGTACGATCCAGGATTCAGGTGGGCACTGGGGCTAGCTGGTCAGATGCTCACAGCTGAAACTGGTGTGTTGCTGAGTGAGCTCTGCTTTTCCAAGGTATCTGCACTCAAAGGCAGCAGGGCTGGCTCGAGCTGTTTGTTCTAGAGTGCAACAGAAGAGGTGTGCTCACATTGCTGGCTGATTTCAGCTGGAAGGTGGCAACTAACAGCATCTTACCGAGCTGATGGAGGGTTTGTGTGATTCCCTGTCCACTCTCGATGTAGGCAGCGGTTCAAGCTGCCTCAGGGGCTGGTTCTCTGCACATTTCCCTTTCCAGAGAGCCTTCAGTGAGAACAGAAGACTGAGGGCACCACAGCACAGATGACTGACTGAAGGGTGCCCGAGCCGTGGCTTGGCTTCGGGGACTAACCCTGGCTGAACAGTCCTCAGGAGCATTCATTCATTCATTCATTCATTGTTTTCTAAGCACCTTTGCCACAAATACACTTCGCATATCTGTGTCTGGTTTCTCTAAAGATTCTTCTTCCAAGCATTGATTGTTACTAATATCCAGATATTTACATAGCAAGAATGAAACATATGCTCCAGCACATGGTATATTTCACCAATTGTTTTCTGTGATTGTATTTTAACAGACTACTTTTAAAACAAATGTGAAGTGCATGCAAGACTATATTATGCAGATCAGCACAGAGCTATAAAAAGGACAATACATAAATTCATAAACTAAGCAAAATGTATTTGTTCTGCAATATTAAGATTATGCTTGACCTTTTAAAGAACAAATCTATTGGAATTGCAAACAGTTTTGGCCTCTTAATTAGCTCTATACATCAGAATCTAATGCCACAAGCAAATGTGCTATTTCCATTTTTGCCCTCCTTTACAGACTGAATAAAGTACTTCTGGACGTAATTGACTTGAAACCAGAATGAATAAAGATTATTAACCTCACTGATTTAACCGATCCAATTTGTCCTATTTGAGAATTAATTGAAAGTTCTTAGACACACAAAAATAATTTTACACATACGAAGTCTCAGTGAAAACTAGTTGTATTAGCAAATTTACTTGCTCCAAAACTGGGCCATTCCAATCTAACAGCAGCAGGAGCTTTTAAAACGTATCATGATCTTGTACTTACAAATACATCCCTATCCTTAAAAGAAAAATGTAAAATATATAGTTTTCACAGCGCCTGTTCTCATTTTGAGGACCTCAACAGTATTTAACACTTCGTAATCAACAACAGGATGTTCAGGAATTAACAATGCTTAAAAAGTTACAACTCCTGCTGTGTTTCATTTTATTGACAGAAAAAGCCTACTTACCAGAATTTTTGTAGTATAAGCACTATTGATAGCAATTGCATTAACCAACAAATCAAGGGTTTTGGCGGGTACGGAGTCTGGGTCAGGGATCTCTTTGTAGTGGACATCCCCAACATAGGCTTGGACGACCGTCATCCGGTTGGTTGTTAGTGTCCCCGTTTTGTCAGAGCAGATGGCTGTAGCATTACCCATAGTTTCGCAAGCATCTAAGTGGCGGACCAGATTGTTATCCTTCATCATTTTCTGAGAAAAAGAAGAAGAAAAAAACAACCCTTCAAGATTTGCTTTGACAGATTTTTAACATCAGTTATAAAAAGCAAAAAAGCGTGTATTTAGTCTTGTTCGTTAGAACGTAATGCTCACTAAACTAGAACTTTAACGGGGCCAGTAACTCAAACCCCAGTTACGGACAACTAAGCAGTGACCATCCCTGACATAATTATGCCTTTGATAAACCAACAGACTTCCATCATTTTTTGCAATATATATGCATTTTAAGGAATAGCTAGAACATCTAAGATTAGCTAAAGAAACTGAAGATAACAGGATTTCTTAAACAGTATCATTATAGCAAATATTCAACTTTTTTGAATACTATTTCCAATGCCAGGATGTTATCTTGCAGCGCACAGAGGGATCATACATTTGGGGAAAGACAGAAACTAACAAAAAACCCCCACACCTGCAAAAAACCACCCGAGTACTCCATTCCACAGTGTATATTTTTCACAAGATGCACAGTCATCCTGGAAATACACGTGATCCTTGTTTCTATGTTTTCAATATTAAAAAAATTCTGGGCCAAATCTCCTGACCCTTACTTTCAGACAATCTCTTCTATTCACAGGGCACGGTATCACCAGCTGCACACAAAGCTGTACTGCAGTCTGATACTGCAAATATTGGTGCGCATGTATGTGCTGTATGTGTCGGATCCAGGACATAAGCAGAACAGGAAAATATTTTAGATGCAGCTAAAGTCTTTAATAGCAAATTCCCATGCTTGAGATGCACTTTTTTCCTAATAATAATGACATTTGGCTACATATATCTCAAGCTTTTCCTTCCTAATATTCGTAAGTTCATTTGTTTACATACTAAATGGAAATGAACTTTACAAAATCTTCATCTAAGATTACCAGAATGTTTAAGTAAGGCCCATCTGACTAAATGGCTCAAACAATCTGAGCAAACTCCCGGACAGATAACGGAGTAATCCAAAAGTCCAGGATTTTAATCCTTTTTAATTTCCTAATAGAATCATTTACATTGGCTACAAACAACTGCAACTGCATTTCAGAAAAGTACATGAAAGCTCCAGTGAAACTCTAATTTCTTTGAGAAGTGTTCCCGAAGACTTCAAACCCATGTCAAAACTTTGCACTATCGCACAAGAAAATTTGAAGATAAAGTTATTCTATATCAAAAGACTGGACTATTCTCATAGGAAATTCTGCTCAATATATTCCTGACAACCGTGCAAACTAAGTAGGGATTTCCATTGTTTGATATTCCTGCACTATGTAGTTTTAAAGATATGTATTAGAATACATATGTATTTGCATTTTTGTCAGAAATATTTTCAATATAAAGCAAAGTTTCACTTTAAAGAAATTTCACGTTCATTAACATTTTGAGCACCTGATAAAACCTGAAGAATAACTCACTGGTAAACTCAACTGAACAGCATTTTTCTCCCACAGTTATTTTTAAGGTTTCTTACCTTTACAGAATAAGCCAGAGAAATAGTGACGGCAAGTGGAAGTCCTTCAGGAACAGCAACCACAAGTACAGTAACACCAATAATGAAGAATTTAACAAAATACTGAACGTAGACAGGAGTGCACTCAGGCAACCATTGTTTCTTGTTGACCACAAATGTGTCAATGGCAAAATACAGTACCAAAATGATTACAGTGATGGCAGACATCACCAAACCTGAAAATCGAAATAATCAATTACTATAAAGCAAAACACAAGTAAGAACATCTGCAAGTAGAAATCTACATTTGAATTTGATATGAAATTATTTTCTTACTCTACGTGACATTTTTCACCAGTACCAATAATGATGATATCGATAAATTTTACAACATAGACAAAATATTACTGTAATACATTTACAACAGCTGTACATTCCAGTACGGAAACACTGAATTCTACAGAACAGCTGAATTATACTGCATTAATTCTTAAGCACCATTTTCCTGCTGGCTTTAAAACTTCTCAGTCATTCGAGTTCAACAGGATTTCCGCTATTACTTAAGCTAAGTTTTTTCAATTCAGTACATTACTTTGCCTGGTACAACCTTTATCTGCCCTTTTAACCTCCACCTTTTACAACTTACTAGTCTATCCATATTTACATGCTCATTTTTCTTTTCAATACGCTTATCTTAAGAGGCTCGAGAAAAGGAGTCTCCTGTAGTTTATGGTGCTGTATGAAGTATTTTAGAAAAGCCGTACCGATGTGTCTGGCTGAATACAACAGGGCAATACTGCAACATCATCCCCAGAACAGTCGTAAACTGTTTTTGTTGGAAATGTGATAAATATTACTGCTTCCAAGGTTTCCCTTTTCAAAGGGACATACGCAAGCAGTGCATATTTTTATGAGGAGAGGCTCAAAAGAGGTACAACACAGACAGTATCACACTAGAGACACTAATAAATATGTCCCAGAATTCACAAATGATCCCAGGGACTTCATATGCTCTCCCAACAACATAGACTGCTAAGATAGCACTCCTCCTTCCACCCTTTTGTTCCTGGGTTTGAGTATACAAATAAAGACTCCATTAGAACATGTATTGTGTCTTGCTATAATTACTGCTCTTTGGCAGGTTTCCATGAAGCAGATAAGCCTGCATTTCAGAATACATTAATTTCTCTCTAATAAGATCATACAGTAGGAGAAGAATGCTGTGAATTTCATGTCTTGGCTGAAGTTAAAAAAAAACATTGGGAAGCTGAAGGATGCTAAGGTTGACAGGAAACAGATGAGCTGGGGAGATTGCTAAATGCCAGAGGATAAAGGAAAATCCATTAAAATATAATACAGGCAAATACTCCTGACAATGCAAGACATCCCCATAGATTGTCCAATAACAAAGAAACAACAAATGAGGGAATGATTAATTAATTTAATTCATATTACTTGCCACATTATGGTTAGAAATCCCTATACAATTACTTTAAAAGTGATATTCACGTGCCTGCCAAAATACCAAAGAGAGTAATCATCAGAAGGCAATGTAGAAAGGTACTTCATCTAAGAAATGAATGGCCATGAGAAATGCAGTGGGTTTGTATCAATGCATACTGTTGTACAACTAGCGACAAAGTAGAGAAGCTTGAGGAATACGACACTGGGCAAATCCTGAAAGTGGGGGTTAAAGAGGTGATAACCATAGATTCCGAGCCATGCACTGCTTATGCAAAGAGACAGAAGTGGCACCATGGGGTTACATGATCAGCTAAGTGCAATGAACTTAAAAAAGGAACAAGGAGGAATAGCAGGGTAAAAATCAGACTGGTAAAGAGGGATTTCTCTCTCTAAAGAGAGATTGAACAGAGGTAAAGTTAGGAATCTGTTGTAGGGCCTCAACCATGGTTTGGATAGAGGGCAAGATCTCTTTAATACCACTAGAAAAATAAACCTAATGAACATTATGTCATTATGAAAGATTTTCACTTTCTACCTACACGTTGGAGAAGTGGTGCTACTTATATCAGTAGGGACCAGATGGTATTGGATACCAGAGTCAACAGATGTGTCATATTTGTCATATCCTCCTTCCATGCAGGAACATGGATATTGAGAGAGAACAGTAGGATTTCAGAATCCATAAAACGGAAATACTCTGTTGACTGATATTCTGAGATTATATTAGAGATTCTGAAACTGTACTCAGAAGTTCTAAGGGGAGAGGAAATTAAATATGCAATTACTGCACTTGGGAATACTGACTATGAGAAAAGCTACATTTAATTTTGATTCAAATATTCATTACAATCCAAGTTGCCCAAAGCTTCCAGTTTCTTGACATTCAAAGGTAAGTTTTAGAAGAATAAAAGACCTTCAATCCTAAATACTATCCTTAATATTATGATGACCTATTTCTAAACATTGCAATATAGAAGACCTATCTCTTTTAAGAATAATTTGCTTTAAAACCCTTTGTTGCTAGTATAACACACTGCTATTCAGTCAGTTACTCAGTCATACCTGCTTTGCCAATCTGGACTGCCAGCTTGGTCAGCTTTCCCTGAAGAACAGATTTTTCTTTCTTGTGCATGTTGGATTTCTTCTTGTCTTTGTCATCTCCCTCTCCCCCTTCTGCACTCTTCAGTGGCTGCATCTCCATGGCAGCAGCCCCATCCTGCTGCTTGGCTAGTAACACAGAACAAAACTGTTACTCCAAAACTATTCTTCTTTCTTTTTATTTTTGTGTTGATACTTACTGAACTCAACCAGCAATGCCTGCTGCAGGGGCTGATTGCAACACAGATGTTTGTAACTGCACAGAATTCCACTTCACTCCCGTGGCAGAGAGATTCCCCTGTGAGACCCAGTGGGGTTCTGCAGGGGCGCAAGTGTAGAAGGATACCCAAGTGCACTCCATACATAGGGGGATATGCACTGCACTGTTCGTCCAGTACCATTTATTCAGTTATTAAACCACCAATGACATTCTGTTATACACATATATATCACTTAATGTCTTGCAGATTACTGGGCAAGTAACAGTACATCAGTATGCAGGACTTCCTAGAACAGGAGATCACAAATGCTTCGGCAAAGAGGTGATCTGTATTTCTCCAAATCTTGGTATGTCTCGTAGATTACAATGGACTCTTCTAATCATACTTTTAATGAAAACATTTTAAAGGTAATGGGGTTCCACAGATGATCCATGCGCCATTTCTCTTGGCTGCATGGGCACCTCATTGCCCAGTGGACCGCACTTTAAAAACTACTATTCTAGAGAATACCAGACTTCAAAAGTTTCCTTAGCATTCAGTGTTCAAGTAACTTAACCTTCAGGTCAGATGGTTATGGATTCTCACCAAAAAAAACCCCAAAACCCCACACAATTTAAAAGCTAACCCACCCTTTCTTGAAAGAATGCTAATACAAAGAAACTTTATTTTAGTATCAAAGAGGAAGACATGCTTTTTAAAAGCAATGACATTCCAGTTTATATATGTGTATGTGTCTGTTTTGTATTGAGCACAGACATAAATAAAGAGAATGAGATGAAACAGCTTTGCTTTGACTTTCATGAACAGATTGCACAAAACCTTGCTTATTTGACCTGGAAATCTAATTCATCTACCTAACCTTAAAACTTACTCATTTAATATAATTTTATTTAATAGTTTTGGACCATTGACAATTGAGTTTATCTATTTAGTTTCTGAACCACAATCTTTGCAATCTTTAGAATTATCTGAGAAGAGCAAGTTATAGTTTATTTATTTGGCATAACTTAAAGAAATCATGATAGCTCGTGTCTTGTATAATCAAAAAGGAACCATGACTTTGCTTCAGAGTAAGCAAGAGATTTATTTAAATTTCTTCCTGAGATTGTACATTAAATTAGAAACTTCTAAGATTCTTAATCTTCCTGTTATTTGTCCTTTTAATACATTTTTACATTGCTAAATAATGTAATAGCCAGTATCTTGGGCTTTAAAGTTTCCTTTTATTGCTTTACCTTCTCCCTACAAAAGAAAATATGTCCGTACAATGCCATTAAACACCAAAGATGACAAGACATATCAAAAATAGGGTTGGAAATTCACTAATAATACATAGCATATGTAACTTGCACAAGAAAAATGAATTCAAATGAGCTTTGTGACATGCAAGTATCATATATAAATGGCTTATTAAAAATACTGATCTTCTCCTATCCTAAATACCCAATATATCAAAACTCTGTAAGTTACAATCTCTTTGATAGCTTTTTTTGTTAGGTTTGGTCCTTAGGGTTTTTTTTAACATTCTGCTTGAACAATAGGGCCATTTTTACACACAGACACAAATCACAAATTTTCATTTTATTTTTTAACAGAATTTAACTACATGTTACAAATAAAATCCACAACCTCCTTAATATGAAAGAAGATTACCTTTGTTCTGGCTGTTCTCCATATTCCCATCCTGCATTTTGCCTATATGATGAAAAATTTCAACAGACAACAGACAGTAAACAATCTTCACCCAAGACAGAACATGAAAATGGGAATTTAAATAAAAAGGGCAGACAAAAGTAATGAGCATGTTACAGATACTTATTTATGATCAGTAGCCAATGTTATCATGTGTTTACTTAGAAGCATGGACAACCTAGCTGCACACATTCAAGGAACTGCAGTCAAATTCAGTGTTGTAACATGTAAAATACTAAATATCAGCACATATTTTTGAGAAAATTGCATAATTTAAGAGGGTGAAACTAATGAAAAGAATGCAGTAGAAAGCAGAATTTGAATAATATCCCTGAACTGAAATTTGAGAGAGCTGGGACTTAAAAAACCCACAGGTATAATTTTGGCACACACCAGTATAAAGTATGACTTTCTAAATGTATTCCAAAATTAAATTAATTATTTTAGTAAATTAAGACAAAATATAAATAATAGTGTTAATAAATACAAATAAAAATGTAAATGAGATACTATTTTTAAATTACATCTTCCTCACTTGTTTGTATTATTTAGCAAGTTACTCCTGTAAATACAAGTGCCACTGATCATCCTATATTCAGGTTTACCCTAAAGAAAGATTTGCCAAGTGCATCTGTAATTTCCAATTTAATATTTTAGCTGCATATAGTCTTACCATACCAAAGTCCTTATTTGTTTTTTTGAAACTGAAAATACACCATTTGAAAGCGTGTATGAAATAAAAATGGCAAAATACAAATTAGAGCTTACAAAACTTTGGTATTCAGAATAATCAGTAAACAATTTCAAATGTATTCACAATTTCTTGGTGGGATCCCTTATGAAACTTTCACGGTGATATATGAATTTATCTTACAGAAAAGACTACTTGAGTTTCATAAATATTACATTCAGAATGGATGACATTCTCTTTTTGTAGTTATGTATAATGCACAGTAAAAAAAAAAATGCTAAGGAAAATTAGTAGTTAAAACACCTTTACAGGGTTTTTGACACATTCTAAGAAATGTATCATTAGAGTTTATTAAAAAAATGTGACAGCTTGCTGTTGTCAGCAGCAGCAGCTCTTCCGACTTCCTGCAGTAATACAGCTGGTACTGACATGCAGAATAAAGCAGGAGAAATTAAGCTTCAACATATGTATTAATTTTTTTCACTCTGTTCTGTGAATAAATAGAAGCAAAATTGAAAGGTTAAGATGCATTTCCTGCATGTTTATATTTTCCATAATTGGGAGATCATTAAAAACTTTCCTCTCAAAAAGAACAAAAATGGCCAAATCAGTCATCATTTACCACCAGAACATTTCAACCCATACTAATACGCTACAGACACTGCGAAACTCAAAAGCACAGAACGACAGTCAAGGAAAGGATGTTTCGCTACATACAGTCATCTCAGTACCAAGATGGATTCCTAAAGTACGCTGAAGTAAGCCATTGAGCATCAACTGCTTCTCTCTGTTTCTTACCCTATTCCCACCTTGGCTATCATAGGACCTCTGAAAAGGTACTATCTGTCTTCCAAAGACTTACGTTTTGCCATGAGACATGAATCTGTGAGCCTGAAGAAAACCAAGGTGGGTTTTCATTGTGAAATTTCCTTAAAAATTTTTGCATACAGAACATCATTGAACTTGGTATCTGCCTAATGGCTATTTTTCTTAGAACAGTTTTTAATAAAGTTAGTGGAAGACATGAAACATCTCTAGAGATTCTGATTTCTGGCTGGAGGATAAAGCCTTTCTTAAGAACTGGAAAACATTAATTTTGAGCAGACAGTCTGCTCTATGTCCTGCTCTATAGTTCCTTTTTCAGAATACAATGCAGAACCTTAAAGCAGTACAATAGAAAATTCTTCAAATTAAAAAAAACAACAACATCAAAAAACAACAAAAAAAAAAATCAAAAACAAAACCGTGACTTTCATAACTGGCAAACACAAAATACACTGGTTTTCTATGTAAATCAAAGTATCTAACTTTATGATATATATTTGTTATTTAATAGGGGTATCATAATTATCATAATGAATACAATAACAATTTATCTACTCTGGTTACCTAAAAATACCAGTGCACAAAATGGACAATCATTAACAACAGTGTAAACATAGGTATGTAAAAATTGTATTCTTAACCTCACCAGCTGCTGCACTTTGGTTAGGTGGAGGGGAGTCATGGCAACTGGGTATATTTTGCAGATTTTTTTCTTCTTTTTTTTTGGAAACAAGAAAGTAAAAGGGACAGTGTTTGGGCCCTGAAATCTGAAGGAATTAATCTGCATTTATTTTTACCACTTTTCTAAGCGAGGATGAAAAATCAGAAGGTTTAGAAAAGAAAATAGAGCCTCCTAATATGAGCTGCATTCTGCAGTTGCTTTGAAGGTTTGGAATTTGAATATAAAATGGTTTGCATGTTGCCTTTGCCTTATTAAAGTCTCTGTCTTTTGGAACATACCCATGGCACCCTTACTGCCAGAGTTCTAACCCCCAAATCCAGTTACTACTTCAAATAAACTTTCCAAGGAAGAGTCCCCTTTACCTCCCCCAGCCCTTTAGGAAGAGTCATTGAGACAGAATAACAAAGACCTGTCGCTGGTGTCAGAAATTATTTGTTCATTGGAGGAACTGCTTGGAATCAACCAAAGCAGCTAAGTTCTGCTCTCCTGTGCTGTGCTGTGATTTTCCGAAATGTCTCGTCTTGCAATAGAAATGAGTTATAGCCCTCTGCATGCCAAGTCAGGTATATTCTGCAGCCAGTACGAGCTGACGCACAGTGCAGATCAATATATATGGGGAAAAGTGACGTCAGGCATTATCTGAAGTGAATCGTTAGGAATTCTTTCACGCCGTGTGGTGTCAGAGCCAATGCATTAGGTTAACCACAAAAGAATAAATCTGATGCCACTCTATCAAACAGGAAGTTTTAAATAATTCTTGTATACGCTAACTAAATAACTTGCACTTACAATTCAGAAAATACTTAAAAATATATTAAAACTACAGCTTGCTTTGCAGGAATTGAACAGTAGTGTACGCATGCCAGAACTGACCGAATTAACAGTAGGTGTAAAGTACTTCAGCTGAGACACTTCTCTAAGTCTGGTATGATATTTCTATATCAGAATAGAAATAGAACTTGAAGAAACAGATTCTCTGAGTACCAAATTCCAAAAGAACCCCAACAACCCAACATGGAAATCCTGATTTAGGAATTGGGTCGTGCTCTACTGGACAACGACAAGCACTCCTTTCTCTAAGGAAATCAAATTTGGAGGAAACAAGCTGTAAACAGCGATTACTGCTTCCCGTATTTCCTTTAAAAATATTTACCTTTTCTAAATACAATAGTTTAAAATTAGACAAATTTTCATTAATTACTATCTTTCTGTAACATTTTCCGATCTGCTCCTAACTTTAACTTGCAACTTTTAAAAAACTGAATATACTGTCCATTAGTTTTAACAGAGAGGCCAACAAACCATTATGTATTTTAATCTCAACTACTAGAACCCAATAGAATTTACAATAGTTCCTTTGATGTCGCAGATAACAAACGGGCTGGGTCACAAACCTATATGAATTTACCACTGTAAGCTCCCTGACTGAAAACAAAATACTTCTCTCCTGTCAGCTGTATACTGACAACTAAGGCAATAACAATATTTTATCTGAAAGGGTAATATCTTGGTTTTCAAGTAACAAGCAATACCATTTCCTGAGCTAAGTATTTATTCAAGTATATAATTTTTTTTTTCTGATTCAAAGGTATTTTCCGCACAGAGGTATTCGACTTCAGGTAAAAATCTTGTTTCCAGTCACATCTCAGGGAGAATTCACAGACATTATTGAAAAAAACCATTTCATCCAGACCAAAAAAAAATTTACATGAACTTGGTCTCCTTGCTTTAGAACTTTTTTTTCCCTTCCCCTCTCCTCTCCAAACCCCTGCAAAACGATGTACATCTTAGGTATTCTCTAACTCACCGTCACTGCTGACTAGAAAAGCGTATAGAATAAACAGAAATCAGACTTTGGCAATTTCCCAGACACTGTCAAAGCACTCGGATCTGACTCCACTTGCCAAGTCTCAGCCCTCCTCTGAACACAATGTCAGGTAAGTCGAACTGTGGAAAGTAACTCCGGTCCGTGTTGATCAAAGATCTGCAGAACTAATTCAACCACCTCACTTCAGAAGAGTTAAAAGCAAAACATATTCTGCTGCACAAAAAAATGGACTTCTACACTCTTCCCTGAAAAGACCTGAGTATGTATCTCTCAACTCCAAGGTAAACAGGGACAGTAACTATGGTTTCTGATGGGAGGGAAGATGATGGAAGATCACATACTTAAGGCACTGATTTATTATCCCTTGGAACTCAATTTCTGTATTAAGTTCAGGCATTAAGGCCCAAACACAAGAGATATTTACCAGGCAATTAAAGTTTTCTAACCGAGAGACCAGGTTAGAACACCACTTGGGACTCATTCCTGCCTCTTGCTGCACAGTGCTTCTCGGCCAGCAAAGCACTTCAGCAGATGCTTAACTTGGTGCTCAGCAACGTGCAGGACGGAGCATCAGTGTAGTGCTGCAGTCTCCAGGGGACTGAAGAGGGATATCTGATACCTGATAAGACTTTGTTGTGTGCGTATGCTTGTTTTACACACACCACAGTGGAATTATAGAGCATAAAGATTGAAGAATGAAATATTCATCATTAACTTCCTGGTTCTTGGTCTGTAAGGAATCTGAATGTGGGGTGTTGGAACCAGAATGATATAGGTTCCTATCATGCAGTGAGACACAGGGGTGATAAAGCCTCGTTTTCCAGCAAACTTAGAATGTGCAGGAGTAAAGTTTTAAATCTGGTTATATGTTTCTTTAAATTATAATAAAATTATTTAAAAATAGGCTGAAAGCTTTCCTCTGTCATTGCTTTAACTAAGATATTACACAGTAAATCTTGGTACCGGTTTAGCACTTGGTATTGCTATGTCAGAAAGGCCAGTTTCACATGCATAATGCAACAACGAGTGACCTGCACGGAAAAAAAATTCTATCACCAACACAATGAAAAGTAGAATTACTTTCATCAGTATTATTGGTGCTGTCCAAGAGGGCGAGGTTCCTATGGCAAATAAAGACTAATGTAGCTGATTATCAGAAAAATACGGCTGATGCCTAGACCAATATTGACCCATTCCATTTAATACTGCAATTAGACTATTAGAAGAGACACTGAAATATCTGTATGCTAAGAAGTGGGGTCAAGAATCTGTACTAAGGGACAGCCAAAATTGGCTATAGTAATATATATATTTTTCTTTTTAGTAAATATAGGTATGATCACAGATGATCACTGTCTAAGGGCATACACAAATATCCATAAACATTTTGTCAGTCAATCTATTCCAAAAAAGATGCTCAAAGCAGCAAGTTATTCCTAACACACTGCTCTTTGAGCCAGATTCCTGACCCCAGCACTATTTCTCAGAACTCCATGAAGACTACATGAACGCTTACGAGAGTGCCACATCAGATATAATCCATTTATCATGGTGGTATTCTGCAGACCTACACCAACAACTGTGTAAAGAGCTTTACCATGAAACTTCATGTAAAGGCAACTCAAAAGTTTCGAAACTAGCCTTACTTAACAGTTTAACTGCAGTTTTAATTAATGGCAAATAGATCACAATTCCTACTTCTTTCTCTTCCATGTTTAATTCTAGGTGAATAAAATAAACAAGTCGCAGCATCTTTGTGGCATCTCTTATAAGCTACAGAGTTTAGAGCAGGATCTCTCAAGGGTAATCACATGCACATACAACATCTGTGCACTTCATAAAAGGAAGAGGGAATCTTACACAGCCAGGAGAGAAATCTATCAAATAAAACAAGCTAGGTGTTCTTGACGTACCATTGACTAAGCTGGCATTTGCATTATCAGTGGCATTTGCACCTGCTGCACCATCTGTAGCTGAAGGAGGGTGGGAGGAGGGATGGGAAGAATCTACTGAACAATAATGAATAAAAAAAATAATAATAATAACAACATGAACAAATGCACATGACAAAACAAAAAACATTTATGGAATACTATAGCTTTGTTTGCTCCAAAATCAATCTGTTTTAAATTAATTAACATAACTTTCAAAAGCAAAATGTCTTTATAAAAGTGTTACAAAGTAAGCCAAAAACTTATACATGGAATAGTAGTAATAAATAAATATGAAAGACACTTAACAAAGTTAACAGAGTTGGTGAGAACTGACTGTACACAGTACTACGTACTGCTTTGGTCCTTTCACATGTAATTTTTTTGCTTTAATTAAAGTGTTATGCAAATATTGAAATCATGGAAATATTTCCCTTGATTTAATAAATTTACGCAATGTATGGGTACTTCTAAAATATGCAGCATACTACATAGTATATACAACATTACATACTTGGTATTTTATGGAATGTTGCATATCATGATGCATGACTGCTGATACATCCCAGTCTAGCACGGTCTCCATCTACGGCCTGCCATGACCTAGTTGATACGCACGCTGATCCGAGTAGAAACATTAAGCTTTATCGCGTGTGGAAAGGCAGAAGAAATACAGAATGTTGGCAAATGTAGTCTTGAGGAGAATAATGAGTGATTTAAAATCCAAATAGACTTTATGTAATTTCCTGTTTTGTGGTGAAATGAACAAAGTGTCAGCAAAGAAAATCCTCTTTTTGTTTTCAGGAATTCTCTGCATATTAGAGAAATTGGTCAAGCAATCTTTCCTAACAGGAAGGTGAAAAACTCGAAGAAGGTTTTATTATTTTCTTATGCTTTTTTATACTAGAGTTCAGAAAATTAGTCTTTACAAATAATAGGTAAAACAAGTTTTACTTTGTTTCGGTTGGTTAATTGTTCACAACAGAACACAGAAGTCCTACAATGAATCCTGATCGAGACTCTTGAACTTCCTCAGTACTTGACCCATAGTGACTGTTTCACACTGTGCTGGTTTATTAGTCAAGAAAAATGGTCTTGTTTTATTTACAAATGGTAAATTAGGAGAATAAAATAAACAGCATACAGGATTTAAAAACAGACCCTGTATAACTACATTCATGAAAATTTCAATTGCAAATTTGATTACTGTGATGGTAATAACTTAAACTGTTTTGGTTACTCATGCTTATGTTTCATTCCATTTGGATACTGAGACTAACCAGCACAGCATGAACTGCTAACAGCAAATCACGCATTTCAACATTTAATATACTGTAATTTACTTCTGGAGAATAACTGATTATTCAAGCTTAACATTAAGATTTGCAACACCAACAATGCGTGCACAGTTAAATGTTTGCCATGAATGATCCTGTTGATTTGAAATTATTCTTTAATTTAACTGGTCTGATTCAAAGACGATTATTTTCATCATTAGCTCAACCCTGATTTGCACCAAAGCTTGCTGGCTAAAAGCCTCATCCTTTCATTTGATGGGGTACAGTTCTTACTCTACCTGGAAGCTGATGTCCATCCTCCTGTTCCACACCTGTATGATGATTTTTACAAAATGTTAATGAACAATAAAAGCATACACCCATATAAGACTGAAACAAACATTTATGACTAGGAGGATTTCAGAGAATTGCAGGTTTATAGATGAGAATACATAATTTGAGTTTGGGCCTCAGTCTGCACCCAGCTCTGCCCAGGCACTCCTCTGCACCAGCACAAATCTGTCAGCAACATCAGAAAGTGGGAAGGAATTTTCCTGGTATTGTAGCTATATGCAATTAGATTTAGCATCTGCATTAAAAGTTCTCGCACACCTCTGTAAGAATCTCTGCCTCTGGGTAGTAAGTTACACCACAGTGCAGTGCGTTACTCTGCTATCTCTGATTTCTCTTCCTCTGTCTTTCAAGGCTATCCACAATGAACCAGGAGAGAATCACCAGTGTCCTGAGCAACACTACCCAGAGAAGGCCAACCCAGTCAAACACAGGACCCCAGGGCAGACAGCTGTCACCTTCAAACAGGTACTGGAGTTGCTGCTTCCCACCTACAATATCCTTAGGCACTGCCAAAACAGATGCTGCCAGGTCTCAAAAGGCCTGCATCTAGGAGTCCTCCTCTTAACGACAGCCAGATCAAACTCTAAGGAATTGTTCAAAACTAGTCTGACATAAAAGAGATTTACTTTGGGAAGTTTCAGTCTTTCTCCTAGAACTTACCCAGTTTTCCTAGAATCTACAATGCCTAGCAGCTGCTGTGGATTTCTGTGTAGAAATGACGTGGCAAACATTTCATCAGGTAAAAAGTGATTTCCTCAGAGGCACATGGAGCCAAGTGCAACCATGTGCTGAACATATTCAGAAATGGAAACTGTAGGTCATGAAAACCATTTAAATTTGGCCTTCCTATCTGCAGCTTCAAATAATAAGGATGGAAATGAAAAAAAGGTGGAATCACATTGCCTGACAGATACAAAGTAAAACGTTCAGTAAAGCTGTGACTACTATTCTTTATTAATAGTGAAAACCATTAAAAAGAGTGAAAATGTCTAAAAAACCCCCATATTAACTGGCCCTTAATTATGTCTGAAAGATGTTCTTAGAACAAACTGGGAACGAAATTCTGAAAGTAGACTTGAACAATTACAAGTAGACTGTACAAACAAAAACTGGAAGGACACACAGTAAATCACGTTTCTGCTTAGTGTGCAACCCTTAAATTAGCAATTGATTATGACATCACACTGTAATAAGGTGAAAAGTCTGAAGAGACTTCTTGATTTCATTAACTGATACAGGACATCAAAGTTAAACTCTCTGTTAACATTTACTGCTACTTTGTTATCTTTTACTATTCTTAGTTTGACCTTTACACCTTAAGATATTAAAATGCCTCTAAAGTCAGTCACTGACATTAAACAACTAGGCTAGCGAAAAGCCATGTCTTATCTTTATTATTTTAAGCTCAAAGAAAGATGCTACCTCTGTGATCAAGTTTGGTTTTTTTCTGAAGAAAATATTACATAGATCTAAATGCACAAGAGCAAAACCTTAGCAAGTTTTAGGTGAGTATGGATTTATGTAAAGAAAACACGGCAACAGGGGTATACCCATGTATTCCCTTGCATTTAATTATCTATTGAGAGTCTGCAATTTCACACTGGAAAAACATCTTGTTATCCAATGCATCTATTGGTTAACAGCTTTTGCTGTTATTCTGTGTGACATGTAATGACAAAAATGTATACAAAAAAAGGAAGGTTTAAAAATTGTATTTGTTTTAAAGAATGGAGGAGAGCTCTGGCTACTCAAAGCCCAAGAGCCTTCTTCGAAGCATCCTTGTGTGTTGTGGAATTTACCTTTCTTATCTTTCTTTTCTTCTTCTTCTCCTCCAGCACCTAGCAGAGTAAAGATGATGCCTGTCTGAGAGTTCACACCCACAGCAGTTACAAGCATTCGTCCAGAGCCTTCCATGACGTGAGTACCTGAAAATATGCAATACAAGTTATATATAGCTACAAAAATAAAAAGAACAACCATTAAATACTCTATGCAAGACTTTTACTGTAGTGCTGAGAGAGATTTGTTACACTTTAAAAACCTATATTGAGGCCAATAGCATTACATACCAAAACCAAACTCTATTGCTGTGTATTGTTCTCAACCAAGAACGGATGTTTAATTGCAAATCTTAGGCTGCACATCCATTAACCACACAGATTAGATTCTAGTTTTAAAACAAATACTGTCACTAACCAAGTTCACATAATCTTGGAAGATAATAGTTTAGCTTCACACAGTTAACTCTTGTAAATTTGAAATTATTTTTTCCAGAGTTCTGCAAACACTCCTCTGTGACTCCAGTCAAGATTACACTGACTGTACATGGAACACTATTACATAAATGAAGTGAAAATATGTGTAGAATTTCTCTTATCTTTCTCAGTTATGGTTGATTTACAGACATAGAAAAAAAATATTTTTTAAGACATTTTCACATCTTCAAACTTGAAAAAATCAAAATTATTCAAGGGGATGTTCAATTAAATCAGGAGATTCCCAAATGGCAAGAAGAATCTGATGTACATTTGAAAACAAATTCAGTACATACAGTTTTTTATTGCTATAAAACAAATAAAAATGTACTCTATTTTTTCTGAGAAAGATCATTTGTTTAACGAGGTAATTATTATATTAAGTAAATTCCTTTTGAGAAACATTTCATACTTTATCATATGAAAATTATTTACAGCTTTTATTCCTATACTGATCCGAACGTTAGCTGCATCTAAGATCACAGACTCCTGCTCTGAGTTTTGGAAACACAAAAAAATAGAAATTCCTAGAAATGATCAAAAATATTCTGATTTACATTTTGGAAACATTTTGTAACAGAGAATTTGCAAAGATTAGTCTACGCAATTGCACACCAGTGATTTCCAAAGAAAGTTTGAAATTGAAGAACAACTGTTATAACATGTATTTAAGGTCAATTAATGAAAGCTTATTAAAAAACCTGTCACTGAAGCATAGGAACAAATGTGCCAAGCTTCGTACCAAATTGTGGCTAATTTGTCATTTCATACGGTGACAAAGTCTTAATCTAAAAACTTCATTATTGAAGTAAAATTTAAAATGTTTGAAGAATTTAAAATGTTTGAATCCTTAGTAGGTAGTGAACTTTAAAAGATATAAAACAGATCAGTAGTGCTCCTATGAAATATATGAAAAATAAATAATGACAAGAAACTACTGACAGATAAAGCTATTCATTGAAATAGACCTTATATTTTATCCTTTAGTAACAGAAAATTATGTTATGCCTGTTAAGTGTAAGTTGCTGTGAGAACACAGAGGAAAAGCAATCATTTCTTAACACAAAGTTGACAGAGCAAGCTAGGACTGAAAGTTTACTGGACTTGGGTCTTTTTAAATACTCTTTCCTGTATTTGAAGAGAGAAATAGTTTGGAAACTACGAAAATAGACTGTAACACACAAACTGTTAACCTTGACAAAAAATCACTGTATAAATAAAAGACAAACATGTATTTATACCTCCAAGTGAACTATGGATGGACACATAGTTACCTAGAACCTGCTCACAGAGTATTCTATTATTTAACAATTGTTTTAAATCCTAGGTGACATAGTTTGAAATAAATTATATTTTATAGATGAGTCATTATACCAGACTTGAAGCTGTGGGACATCAGAAGAATGAGACCAGATGGAATCAGAACATAGGGTTCTGACGGTAGGTTTAGATTAGATATAAGGAAGAAATTCTTCCCCATGAGGGTGGCGAGGCCCTGGCCCAGGCTGCCCAGCGCAGCTGTGGCTGCCCCCTCCCTGGCAGGGCTCAAGGTCAGGCTGGACGGGGCTCTGAGCACCCTGCGCTGGTGGGAGATGTCCCTGCCCATGGCAGGGGGGTGGGACTGGGTGATCTGTAAGGTCCCTTCCAGCTCAAACCCATCTGTGATTCTATAGTCCAATAATTACATTTTTCTTTAGGGTGCGGAGGACACAGGACAGGGATGGATGACATGGAGAGAGAAAGCATTTTTACTCTTCTTTTGAAGCTATTTGTTGGTTTAAGAGTCTTTAAGTGAACTAAACACTTTAATGGTTGTGGTAATAAACCAGTTATACTCCTTATAGCACACGCTTTAATCTGTGACAAACTACTATTCTTTGCTGGGTTTTAATCTGTTGTCCCTTAGATCCTCACCTCCCTTCAAAAGTTACATTGCTTTACAATTATCAAGTCTGCCATAAATGTAAAGTTCTCCATTTACCTTCCTTAAGACAACGTCAGTGTTTCATTCATTCTGTGACAGTAGGAATTAGATAGAATCATTAACTGCCTTGTCCTAAACAATTCAGTGGCTAACAAGGTAAAAATTCTGGTATGCTTATTTTCAACTATCTTGCTCCTATCACTTACCCATTACCAGTCCATATTTTAAAATTAAAATGAAGTCGTTCACTGATACCTGTAGTTCTGAAATGTAACACAGCAGGGCACGCCTGAAGCCATGGTAAAAAAGAAATCTTCAAACAAGGTTTCTGCAAACTCTTGCAAAATGGCTTTTAACCAACTGAACTGTTCTGAAATGTAACACAGCAGGGCACGCCTGAAGCCATGGTAAAAAAGAAATCTTCAAACAAGCTTTCTGCAAACTCTTGCAAAATGGCTTTTAACCAACTGAACTGTGAGCCCGTTGCACTGAGCAAACAGGGAATATAATTAATTTCTCATGGAGAACTTTGTTGGGCATTCAGATCTTATAAACCTGAATGGCCATGGAAACACTCTTTCTTCCCTCCCTTTTTGAAAAACACTTTATTGGGTTCATCCTCATCTACATATATTAATTATATTGAGTTATCTCAAAAGCTGAAAAAAGGAAAGAAGGATCTGTGTCCTTAAAGAGATCAATATTTTTTATAGATATACACACCCTTGCAACCCTTTTTTAAAAAAATCCCATTTTCTGATTACTGCTCCTACAGTTGCTGTCCAAAACACAGTAAGCAATGCAACTACCTAGCTCCAATCAAAATATCTTTCGCCAAATAATCAAAATCTCTCATGTTCTTAAAAGGAAGACAGAAACACAGAACTGCAAGAACATCTGTCAACACTAAGCCTGATTTGACAGCATAAATATCTCATCAGAACACTACGAAAATTTCAACACAATTCAGCCAAATAAAAATTAAGCCAAAAAACACCCCACCCCACACTAATGGTCAGATATATTAAAAAAAAAAAAAAGGCAACAGACCTTCTCAGTGCATCAAGAACTGTACCTATGGCTTTATGAGATAAAATTTGATTCCTTAAAAAATCATTTGCTTGCTTTCATGTGATAGAGCAAAACGTCACAAGCATACAAATTAGGTCTGCCAACCAAATAACAAAAACCAAGTACGTTCAAACCTAAAGGAACAGACAAGATCTTTAAAAACCAGAATAGGCTTGGTTGTTCTGGTTCAGACCAACCAGAAAAAGGCTGAAAGTTAACTCGGAAATTTAGAGGAACCTCCTTTAAGATGCAACACCGTTTAAAATATATTTTAATTAAGAACTTGCTTTTAGTATTCCTAAGTTTCACTATAAAGGAATCTTATTCTGCGTTAGACTACAAAGGTGGGTGGAAATACCCTCCAAAAAATGGCATGTACACCTATGTTTCAAAGCTAGCTTTGATAGGAAAACGTGCACCTGCCAGATTTCAAGCTCACCTCTACACACCTGGAAAGGACAACAATATCTTAACTTGAAACACCTTTCTGAACCTTTTCTTAAATTAGTCTTGTAAAACATAATTCAAAACTGTTAAGGTGAATATTAAAGCATGTTTTAGAGCAGGTGCTAATTTATCATCAGATTATGTTCCACTAGCACTACTGGAAAAATTCTTCAGCATCTAAACGAAACCAAAGAGCTGAACATCCTCTTCCACCTAACTGGCAACTTCACCATTTAAACGGTATTTTATCAGCTTGAAGCCAGACATGGGCTCTACGACTTCAATCAGCTACTGTTACATCAGTGGAATTTGGGATTGAAGGTACGTTTTTCACTTAATTTGTACACTAAGCACATATTCCAACTTCATGTTGGACTGTTCTACTGACTTCTTTCCCTCTTAAGTCTAATTTTTCAATACTAGTAAAATACATTTTTTCATATGCTGAGTATTTAATTTGAAGTTAATAAATGGAGAATATTCCAAGACAGAAAAGAAAGAAGTCCAATTTAGTAAGAACAGAGATAAATAAATTAGACAGATGAGAAACCTATTACGGCACATACTTTTTCAGATAAAAGCACAATTAAACATGAGACTGCTCAGAAAATCCCGAATCTAATAATAGTACTGGTGAAACAGATTGCAAATAGGGCTGAAAAACATGAAAAGAAAACCAGAGCATGGCAGTTTGGAGGTTTTATACTGTTTTATATTGTTTTGTGAACAATAATTCTCTATCTGTGTATCTAAACTGGTATAGTCATTTCAACTATTGAGAGGTAACTGAAGTTAATAAAGTGAACCAACCACTGGAATATCCTCTATGAACAAAACTGAATTTTCCAGAAAAAAAATCATCTACAAGTAATTTAAAATTTGGAACATCTGAAGTTAGCTGCTCTGTTCTGAAAATGTTTGTGGTGCTAGAAGCCTAGCTTAGGATATTTTCTGGCAGTGAACTAAGACAGAATCAGAACTATTTTTCTCTAGGCAATAACTGACCTGGTTCCTTAATCAAGCTTCCTTTTTATTTCCCAAACCTAACAAAGCACTGTGACCAAGAGATTTCTTTTGTTTATTTGTTCTTGAATAAGCTCTGTTTTCTTTGTTTCAAATCTTTGTTGTGCATTGCTAGAAATATGCATTTGTAGAAGTTAGGTTAGGATAAAATGTCCGTCTCAGTTCAGTGAGAACTACACCAGGTGAGACTGTCTCTGTAACCCTTTCACACCTTAACCAAATTAATCTAAATACCTGGGAAAAAAGTTTTAAACAGTAAACCTCATAAGGTTATTTTTTACAGTGTTAACTTTATCACGTGGCAGCCCAAAATACTTCACTGTGTGCAACACTGAGGCCAGACTCACTCAAAACTTCTGTGTTTAGGAATCATGGATTTCTGCAAACTTTGAACTATGCAAAACTTGAAGGGCACATCAGCTTCAACCAAGACAGTTGAGGAGCAGTTGGTTTGGTTAGCCAAGTTTTCTTCATCTGTTGGCTAATACACGCCTATGTTCATCGCAAAGAAATTTAACGTCACCACAGTCTCGCTCAGGCTGCTGACATTTGATGCAATAGCTTATGCTACACCACGCATGCAAATGTCTGTTAATGAGCTAAAGGAAGGAAAATGTTTTAGACAGAAGGACAGTGGAACTATAGAAGAGAAGCCGCTTCTTTTGGTTTCAGGTACATCAGAGTCTGTATTTCCATTTCTGCCTTCCTAGGTGGTACCTAATGTGCTATACACAGATGGAAATGAACCATCTGCTTTAGTCAGCACTCGTACTCTTAGAATTGCTTCTCAAGTACAGTAAATGACTATCTGGATGATTAAACAGGACATTAAGCACAGAAACTCATTTAGTTTAATTATATCATTGAAATTGGTTGAATATTAAAAATGTTGTTTCAGGTGCCAATGGTGAAAATAATACCTCCTGATTCAGGGTGTTTATCTTTCACCAAATTTAAACTCACAAAACAAACTGCGGCTGCCAATGTAATATTACCTTTTTTCAGTTATTCCTCTGTCAAACCTGAACTGTTTTCATGTCCAAGAGAAGATTGAGGGAGAACAGTGGCAAGCAGCATCCTGACAGTATTTGTCTAAATTCCAAAAGCCCACCTGAAGATAACATACTGATGTGTTCAGGTGCAAAGATAAGAGGAAAATTTAAGGTCTGTTTGATGTTTTTGCAGGGAGTTGGTTTGGTTTTTTTTTTTTCTTTAAACAAGTTTTATAAAATATAGGTCTCTGCTAACATCCAAGGGTGTTACAGGAACTCAGTTTTCAAACCAGGTGAAACCCATCCTGAAAGACACGGTGGTTTCTAAGTTGGGAGGCTGTGGACTTCTAACAATTTCCAGCGGGCAGATCAGCCCCCGCATCATTGGGATTAAACCTTGCACTGTATCTATGGAAGAAGGTAGTTTTTTTGTATGACAGAATCTCAAATCATCAAATCTGCTCCTGAGCAAACAGTTCTGGGATTTTCTAACATGGCAGGAGTAAAAATTCCTTAGTACATTCATTAGTATTCATTGTTACAATATCACATTAATTCTTCACCTTCTTTCTAATCACAATGGAGATTACATAGTAATAGAGAAAAATAAAGTGTATAAACTTTTTTTAACTCTGCAATAAAACACAAAGACAAATTTCTCTCCTTATAGCAAAGAAGTCTGAGTTTCGGGAAGGAAGACAAAAACATCTTTTCTCCTAACTGGAGTGCTCTCCCTTTCTCTTCCCACCATGCCTTTCAGGGCAATACCTTCATGTTTTATCACAGTCACCACTGAACTCTAGAGTATTCAGAAAGATCTCATCCAGTTTAGGAATATGTGAGAGTACACAAATCAATGGAAACTTCATAATCAGAAAACCCCTAGCACTCAACACCAGGCCATGTTTCATATGTTTGATAGAACTCTATGATGTTTCATGATAGAAGTTTCTACAAGAAAATACCATTATTAAAACTATCTTTAAAATGAAAATTTTATGCCAGTTATGAAGTTATATTTACAACCATCAGCTAAGAAAAAAAGAAATGGAAAAAAATGCACAAATATTTCAAGCACAAGACTGGAATACAAATCTTGCTAGGAACAGCAACAGCGAGCTACCCCTCTTCAAAATTTCACTGCAGGCCTCCCTGTTTACACACTGGAAGGCATCTCCCAGAGAATTCCTAATCTACAATCAAGTTCACCTAAATATCTGCACGACTAGGATAATCCAAATTAGTGTAAATCTAGCAAAAATAACAGTCAGTAGTTTCACACACTACTCAGGAAAGTCAGAGCACTTCAGTTACCCTACAGTGTATCAGGAGGCCAGAGGGACACCATGAATTCAAAGGTGGCACCGTCCCCACCATTCAGCATTTCTATATGTGCGTTGCCTGCAAATGCGAAGCTCTTCATCATATTTTCTCTGTACAAACGCAGCCTTTGGAGTTTGCAACTGCTCCACTAATCTTTATCAGCCTCTACTGAACACGTGCAAACACATTTTCCAGACATTTATAACCTGGAAAAACTTGGGATTTTACAGCATAAACAGCAAAAGGCACACACTTGGCAGGGACACTGCAGCAAAAAAATTTAACAAACAAATCCCAGAATATTTTTAAAGAAACCAAATAATTTTTTCTCCTAGAAGGGCAAAAGAAATTTGTTTTGCTGTTTTATTCTCAGAAGCAATAGAATTGTTTTGTCATTTGAAAAAAATAATTTTTAATACACAGTTTCAGGCAGAAAGATGCTTGAAGCTTGTTAAAATTAATTAACATGGTCTTTTGTAACATGAAGTCTGTGGCAATGTCAGGTCCACAAATAAATTGGCAATTTCTTCATCTTAAGTTAATGCAGCCACCTTTAGACTGAAATCTGGTGGTTTTTTACCAGACTAAAGTTCTATCCTTTACGTAATAAATACTCACAATCTTATAGTCAGTGAACTAATTATCTGATTTTAAATTTGGAAAGGATTTGCACTGTTCATTCAATACAAATTGTCACATCCTTACTTGTCACTACTTGTCTCTTCTGAACAAAAGCATCTCCCAACAGCTGTTGCTTGGGCAACCCCAGGTCAGCGAGGTAGGATGGGGGCAGGCTTTCCGCAGGGATGTGTACTTACCTGCTGCACCGTGACCTAACCGTGCTGTTTGGGACGCCTCTTGGCTGACCATACAACCAGGCAAAGAGAACCCTTTCCATAAATAAAAAGTTCACATGTATTTGAAAATTACTGTTGCAGTTGTAACACATTGATGGTTATGAGATCAGCAGGCTGTTATTTTACAATCACATCCCACCTGGAATCTATTGACAACCAACCTATTCAGAAACTATCTTTCTTAGAATTAAAAAATCACATTCTATTTAACTGATTTACTGTATAGAATTATATTACAAAGCACAAATATTACAAATAACTTGAATTTACCACAGAGGTCAGGCCCACAATATTTTAGTATATCCATCTCCTTCTCAGCACATTGTTTCTTTTTCTATTCTATGTCGTATACACACAAAGTGTTTAAAGAAACGTTAAAAGGCTTTGAAATTTAATGGTTAAATTAAAACTAGCATACAACAAATTGAAACAGTTGTTAATTCCCTAAGTGATATTTTCCCTTTCCTCTGCAAATGTTTTATTACTTTCTCACTCCATAAAATAAGTACGATGATCAGAAGCCGTTGCACACAATCCAAAAACAATAGCATGTCCTTTGAATGACAAGCAGACAAGGCCAGTGTCCGTGTTCAAAAGATCAGCTGTATCTAGGGTACCGAAACCTGATGGTGTGGAAAAACAAATCCAAACAAAACACGAACAGAGCAGCACATGAAAGATAACTCCGCAAGAATTCCAGCAGGTTTACCTGACAGCAGCATTGGGTCTTTGTCAACAGATTTGCGGACTTGGTCTGACTCTCCAGTTAAAGAGCTTTCATCAATTTTAAGATCATTTCCTTGAATAAATATCCCATCAGCAGGTAGAAGATCACCTTTCAGTAAGAACATGGTAATGGAAAACCACAGTGGCTTAGTAAGATAGTTTTTATAATTACATAATGATTTTATTATAAAATCACAGTTAACAACAGTCGCATTAAAATGTAAAATGAAAGCAAAAGTGAAAGAACTACTACTGTATTGGTCCCTATTAGCCATATTACTGCAATCATATAGGGAAAGGCCTTCGTACTGCAAAAACTTCTTGCCTAATGCTATCCCAGAATCAGAATGCATCACGTTTAACATACAATGAACACAGTAATCACTGAGATTTGGCAGGGGAGGACTCTTAACATGACACGAAGGTTTCTCTCTCAGACTTTATAGGAATTAAGAGTGGGTAATAAACAGTCGAGCTGCCCTCTCCCCTTCCCCTCTCAGGAAGCCCTTAGCTAAGGCCAGGAGAAGTTTGACAGTTGACAGAACGGGCAGTTTGCTGGAATTTGCCAGCTCAGCCAAACACAGAGTATGCAGAGTTCCTGCAAAAGTCTTGCTGCTCACTGGAGCATAGGGCTTATGATTCTCAGGCACCCACCTACTCGAAGCATCCGATCTGGGAGGACTTAGAGGATCCATAGCTCTGGAGCAGTCTACCAAGTGGGGTGAGCACAGAGGCACAATTCCCTTTCACAGAGGATTTAAAAATACTTCCTCTATTCCTAACTGGACAGAAATCAAAAATTCCAAATAATGTAATCCTCCATGGAAGAGAATTACCTTTGTATGAACAACTCTTGTCCTTGTCAGTGAAAGGAAGTGAAGATTACAAAAATAACATGAATCACCTAGTGCAATTTTATAGCAAGTTTCCTAGGTTTTCCTTTTGCCCTAAAAGCCAAACTGTAATCTTACCATAGACAATAAAGACACCACATCATTCTCTGTCATTTAAATCACTTCCAGTGAAGCGAGTCTATTCTGCTAGAAAGGGAAAGGAGAATAAATAAAGTTCAGACAAGTAGACATCTAGTTGACAAAACTTACCATATTTCACCTGTGCAATGTCACCAACGACTATCTCTGCCACCGGGATTTGGATAACCTGTCCACCTCGGACAACAGTGAATTTCTGTTCCTGCTCAATACGACTTTGAAGCCCACGAAACTGCTTCTCCTTGCTCCAGTCATTGAAGGCAGTGACGAGTACAACACAGATAACCGAGAGGAGGATGGCAGCACCTTCAATCCAGCCAGCTTCAGCCTCACCTTCATCTTCAGCTCCTCCTGTTGCAGTACCACATCCTGCAAGGCAACATTCAGAACCAGTCAAGCGAAGATCGGGTTTATCATGTTTAGCACAAGAAGAAGTTGCTGTGAAGTGACAACAAGGTTAGGGAATAGAATTGCTTTTCGAAGTACTGTCTGCTAAATGAAGCATGACAGAACAAAGAAAAAGTAGAAATAAAGATGTCTGAGGAAAAGAGAAAGAAAACAAATCAACAGAAATTTCAGATCTTTCAATTTTTCTACTGAACAAGCTATCCTTGGTAAACCCAAACTAAACAAAGAGGCAAAGAAGGCACCGATTCTGTTATCTAATAGAAGGGCTGATAGCTTCAGCTGCGCCATCAAGCATTTCCAGAAATTAGGACGACTTACCAAGAGTGGCAAAAAGGACTAAACAATGAGTAACATCAATCAATTAAAAGCAATGACATTAAATGAAGATTAAAGAAAACATTAAAACAGGTTTAAGAAATAATTTTGAATACAAATTCTAAATGTTCTCAACTAAATACACATATAAAAAACACATTTAAAAAATACTAAGATGAACTAAGTATATTAGTATTTAAACGTGATAATGAAATGTATTAGGGAACTCTGAGTGAAAATAATAGCCTAATACTAATTCATCATTCTTCCTTACAGAGAAATATAGTGACATGCGTATAGAACTGTAAGTATATTGTTTTTGTCACAAGTAAAATGGTATAAAAAAATACATTCCATATTAATTCTGAAGTGTTAATTGGGAATGGTTTTATGCACATCAGCTAATTATTTCAAAGTCACATGCGATTAAAATTTTAATAAATTTCCTAGAAAGCATTCACAAAATAAAACTAATACCAGTCTCCTCCTTAATGAAATAAGACCTAAGTTTATAAGTGTGAACACCAAAGTACACATACTAGAATCACAGCACTCATAAACCAACTGACAGGAGAGAAAAAAGATCTCAGTCTGAACAATAGAGCCTCCTCTCCCCAGCGACAGAGGGAGAACAGAAATGTTTTAATTTTTCATTAAGAACTGAACTAGGTATGCATTTGACATCACTTTTCCATCCTACCCAGGTACCAGTGAGGTTAGCAACCTAGCAACCATGCCGCTTCCATCTATGACTAAAGTTTAATTTTGGTCTATTCGTCACCTGTCACTAGAGGGAATGAACAAGCAATTCAACTTCTATTTTTAAGTTACAGAGATTTGCCTGTAACATAAGCATCATAATTCATTAAGCGGCTGAGTAATTACTCTCGTGTATGAACAGTAACAAAATTACCAAAAGCCAAAGGAAGAAAGATGAGACTGAACCTCCAATAAGTGAACAGCAGAAAATTAAAATAAATGGAGTTTTTACCGGTGTTCTCTGTAGTTTAAATTTGGACTTAACCTAATTGAAAGGCAAAGCGCACTCCCAAGAGAAGGGGCCCTCCTGGCAGGGATGCCCTTAGACTGAGGACCCACGTGAGCCTTTATCTGCGGTACAAGATCCTTGCTACAGAAACCGTGTATATAGCACCCAAGAAAGAAATTGAGTAACCTTTTTGTAAGTTCAGTACCTTAAGCTACTTAAAACCAGTCACAAATGCAACTTACAAACCCTATCCTCAATTTTTTCCTTCAGCAGAACATCATTTTTGGGAAGGACTAATGAATTTTGCTCTTTTTAACTTTAATCATCTTAGTGGGTCTATATTAGACTTTAGATTCCTTTCTCAAATCAGTAGATTCACTTTTGCCTTGTTTGGATTAAGTCGTTTCCTAGTACATGTACTTCTGTATTAGCAAATATAAGACAAAAATTCACTATTCATTTTTCATTAGCTATGATTTAGAATGAACTATCATGAATATCCTGTTCATTTTAATAGCACACCTCCTCTCCTATTTCTCACAAAAGAAACATGGCGGGGTCTAGCCACAGTCAAAGACTGATTTTATTTCCTTTGTAGAAATTTAGTCTAGCTCATACAAAAGTACAAACAGGCGTTGTTTCCTGTGCTGATCTGTGCTCCGGGTTAACCAACAGCCGTAACGTGCAGATTGACCCACAGCGATGGGCAGCGCAGCAGTTTTAGGCATTGTCACTGGGGTGATATTTACCTATTCCGTAGCACGCCTTCATCGAAAATCTTGCATTTCTGCATACGGATTACTGATAATTTACACCATAATATTTTCTACAAAATCAAGAATTAACATTGTGTCATACTTAAATACAAGTTTTTCATTTGAGCTATATCAGCATAACCCCAAAAATCAGCCATTTGAGACACAAGCTGTGCTTTGTGCTTCATTATAAGGATTCCATTATGGCTCTGGACATGTGTAAACTTTATAATAATATTAGATTAGTAGAATATTGTATATTATAGTCATAGCTGTTATTCCAAAGAACCAATAGGGCTGGTCACTGTCTCAGGTGCGTTGGATAGCGAGTCAGTGCACTTGAAGCCAGTGCTAAAACACCGTACCTGGAATGGCTTGGAGGGTAATATTTCTCTGTCCCTTCAGGAAAAAAACAAACTTCTTGATTCAGTAAAAACAGATTAAAAAAAAAATTCATTGACTTAAATAATGAAATTAATTTTGTGTGTATGTGTTGTCAGAACTGGTCTCCGTATTAATATAAACAATACCATTCCTAGAATGTTCATATCACCAGAAAAAATAGTCTAACATAGCATGTAAAGGATACAAGATGTTATCATTAAGATGAAAGGAATTGTGTTTACCTGTCTCATAGATTACGCACAAGCAAAGAACATAATTCTCTCTTCATATTACAGCTGAAAAAAGTGTTTGTAAGAAAATCTGGAGAAAACAGACCGAACTTAGTTCAAGCTCTTGGAAAGCGTCCTTAATTTGATAGGTTTCTGCACTGAATAGCAAGTCATGATTTTAACTTTTAAAATCCTGAGAAAATCCTCCATAACCCAAAGGAAACAATAACTGTTCAAATGTGTTTAATTTATTTTCTGTTCATTCAGACAATGCTAAATTCAGATGAAGAAAGGTATCTGAAGGGTAGGAAGGAATTCTTGGAGTGAGAGCCAGGAATAGAGAAATTGATAGACATCTTTTAGATGGATGGAAGAAATGGTGAGCTGCTACAGAGATTTTAGAATCCTTATTGGTCAAGATTCAATCTGGTTTCTACAAAACTGCAAGTGTTGCTTCTTACGGCAATCCATCGGTTCGGCTTATCTCACACACCAAGATGTAAATTCACCCACAGAAAGGGACAGGCAGCACGAAGCAGACAGCTCCCACTGGTTTTATTCCACATGACTCAAAATTAAAACAGTTAACGGGGACACGGGAGACACAAATTCTCTTTTTTCCTCTCTCTCAAAGGATCCAAACTGGGAGGTGTGGTAGATACACCAGAAGGCCGTGCTGCCATTCAGCGTGACCTGGATAGGCTGGAAAGCTGGGCAGAGAGGAACCTGATGAGGTTCAACAAAGCCAAATGCAGGGTCCTGCACCTGGGGAGGAACAAC
>Ga0065711_1027442_pt1 | contig 49457 bp, 26 predicted proteins | sample Hoacrofraction12_FD_59098 | JGI IMG/M metagenome (GOLD analysis project Ga0065711, IMG submission 59098) | Hoatzin crop microbial communities from Cojedes, Venezuela - Epithelial fraction 12 v2 (version 2) | ecosystem: Host-associated > Birds > Digestive system > Esophagus > Crop | place... | reverse complement strand
GGGGGGGGGGTGTCAAATTGACCTGGCATACAGCTGTAAATCACAACGTGCTTTGGAAAAAAACACCCAAACAGTTTTAAAACCATAAAACTGAGAGAAGAGCTCTCCCTTAAAGACAACCTCAGAAAACATTTGAAAAAGAAAATGTTAAGTGTCACAATGCTGCAGAAAAGTTAGCTTAATTTGACATATCTCATCCACAACAATCTGGGGCAAATAGAACTTTTTCTGGAGAAAGGAAATAGAATATGATTACATCTCAACCAAAGAACAATTTAAAGAAGGCTACTCAGAAGAGAAAGTCATCTACCATATAAGATGCTCTATCAGCATTTAAAATGAAATTTTTACAGGTAAACTTACGCTCTTCTGTCATGATCAATCCTGTTTATTTTTCCACCAATGAACACTCTGATCTTACAATCTTTCCACTTCTTCTTGGTTGTAATAAGATATGGAATCAACAGTGTCAAACCTGCATTTTGACCAGAATTTGGGAATGATTGAGAAAACACATGATCATGTTAGAGTTTAATAGTACAAATTTGTAATCTATATATGAACTGCCTGAAAAATACCTATTAACAATTAATTCAAAATTACTTCAATATTTTTTTTTTCAAGTTTTTAAAGTATAAAGCACATTACCTCCATCATCAAAGAGCCACCAAACATCAATATTGCTTTTGCCTTGTTTCTTCTGAAACTGAGTACTAGCATCAAGAAGTCTTTGGTCAGCCAAGTTTAAAGGAGAAGATGGGCTCTTTGAATCTGGAAAAAAAGTATGATGAAATTTAATTTTTAAAGTGTTTCACTTAATCACCTGAAAATTCATCAAATGCAATTTCTTGATACTTTGTGACATCTCTAAGTTTAAATAAAAATTGTTTCTTCCCCCCAACCCAACTCCAAATTTTGAATGAATGGATATAAACTGAGCTATATTTATGGAGTCTGCAAACTCATAACTTCAGCAGTTAAAGACTTAAATCTCTAAATTATTTAGCAGACATTTGACAAATCAAGAATCTGCAAGATCTTTATACCGTCATTTGCCTGGACAATTTAATTAATCTTGCATACATACATAAGAGCACGAGGTCATGCACTGTTGTTACCTCTGGCATATGACAGAAGTAGCCTAAAAACATGTAGATACTAATTTACAAGTAAATGGTATTTATTACAGAAACAGTTTTGGTTTGGTCTTTCCTTAAATCCATTTTTCTTTAAGCATGTAGTGAAAATCAAATCTAGTTCTGTGTATTGGAATTCTGTCTTTTGCAAAAGTACTGTTTTGCACATGCATGGCTCTGAAGCACAATATAGACTATTTTGCCTAACGAAGTTATTGAATTTGCCAAGAACAAGACAATAATGGCACTTTCAATTACATTAATACAGGTAAATATATTTTTTTTCAAAACTACAGAAAAAAAATACCCCCTTTCCCTTAATTAAAACCTCAGTTTGAACAAGAGGCAAGAGTTTGATATTCATCTCAGTCCGTATTTTATTAAGAATTTTTAAATTTAGAGTACATCTGTGACTGATTTACATTAATATACTCCTTCACTGCATACTGGGACTTCCTCCAAACTGCCATCTTGTGCTTCAAGATGTAATCTCACTTTCCATTACTAAAACACAACAGCTTCTAGTTGTTGAAATTCTGAGGAAAATTAGATGTTATTTCCCTTACTCCTAAATCAAATAAGGACCCAGACAGATACCTGAGACACAGAGAAATAAGCAAGCTCCTGAACACATTTTAAATGTCATTTCAGAGCAAAAGTTAAAAAAACCACAAAAAGTCCCAACATTCCTATGTTAGACACATGCACAATCCTTTCTCAGTATCAATTTGTTCTGGGAATTTCCACATAGTTGCATTTTTCCATAGCCTAATCTCTAAAGATGAAGCACACTCCATAACAATATGAAGAAACAAGTTAACATTGCATGGTTGATAGTTTTCTCTCTCTCATATGTGTGAGTGTAGGAAGGAGTACAAAAGGAAAACCAAAATTAACAATGCAAAAGAATGATTTAACACAAAAAGGTGGAAAATGCCTGCCTTTTTTCAACAGTGGTTGTGTTGGAGTCTTTCCATCCTCGTCCTCCTCTGGAAGATTTTTAAAGATACAAAATAAAAAGGTTAATGTGATGTTAATGAAAACACTCCTAGTGTTCATAAAAAAAATTAGAAAATAAAGATGTAGAATGAAATGGGTTTTCATACAAAGAATCTGTACTTTAAAATAGAATTACATTGCTCACTTAACTATTAAGTCACTCCAAGCTTTTACTTTAGAAAGAAGAGGAAAGTTGGTTGTTGTCACGGCAAAGTATCCTGAATGATCTGTGTCTGTTAACATGCATATAATATTCTAGTGTGAGGTGAAAAAAACGTTCATAAATATAGCAGCCTTCAACTCACACTTAATATTTATATGTTTGGCACAATTCTCAAGCTATTTTTAATGCCTGTCAAACTCACTAACAAAGAAAATCCATTGTAGGTCATTGTCTATCACCTCGTTTATTTAGGCGACTAGATGTGAAAGATTTATTTTACATACTTGTAAGCTCTAAACCAAAGTACTTAAGTGATTAGACATCAATGGATAGAAAAGCATGACACACTTCCATTCCACAGACACAAAAGTCACTTGAGTAATTCCTTGGTGATGGGAGAGAGGAACTGGAGAGGGAATGAGAGAGAGAAAGAGAACTCAAATTTCATTGCTAACTAGCAAGTTACCTCTGTGTAGAGCAGGAGTTCTTTCACTAGATGATGGAGCAAAAGCTAAAGAAGTGTCTGTCTCTGCCTTCTTGCTATAATCCACTTTTACTATAACATCCTTGGTACATGGAGATTTTTCTTGGGATGACAGTAACTCTTCTTTGAGAAAACAAAGAAACACATTATAAACTACTTAATTGTTCCAGATGGTATTAACAGAGGTATGTGACTATACTGAGATGGTTCACAGTTGGTTAAACTCTACTGCAATTGTTATGCTATGGCAAAGAGAGGGGGGGGAAAAAAAAAGGGGAAAACAACAACAAAATCTTTTATGAACTGCTTCAGAGTATGAAGAGGCTCCTCCTCTGAGCAGAGCTGTAATTTCCTGCTACTTCCTTCCCAGATTTTGGGTGCTGATTGCATTACCACAGGCTAAATGTAAAGCAGAGCTAGCTAATATTGAGGAAGTACAACCAGGAGGAAAAATAAATTACTCAGTGAAACATTTCACTTTTCCATTATGACTCCAAGAGGAAGATGATCCTTAGACACGGCCCAGACCATGTATGACTCACAGCCAAGGTTTTTTAACACATTCAGCTTCAATGAAGCTACTGGGCAGCTGTCAGAGTTAAAGCAAACTCACAGTCCCCAGTGGATACCAAGACTCGTTTCACACCTTGGTGTAAAATTTCCCGGTCTTCCCAGCAGTGTTTCACACTGCAAGTTCACTCTCTGCCCTCCTGCACACAGTGACAGGCTCTCTGACTCGCCAAATCCAAAGACATTCTTAAGTTTCCAGTGAAGGAACAAACCTCCCCTCTTTCAGGAGAGGATGCCGTCCCCCTCCAGAGCTTGTGTCACAAGCATTCTTCCTCATTGTAGGAACATTGTACGAAGCAAGCTACAAACAGATTAGACATTATGAATTCAGTAGGCAGTTGCCACCAAAGCTCACAGGCTTCTTTCATTATTCTGCTTGAAATTTAGCTAAAATTATACCGTTCGGCTTAAGATCGCTACCTACAAAGCATAACCAAGTCCTCTAGATTGAAAATAGAAAACCTTTCCAAACTTGAGACAAGACTACTGCTGAGGTCTCTAAGCCAAAGTGTGTTGGCAACCCACACCAGACCCACAGCATTCTTTAATCATGCAACATTTGTAGTGATTGTCACGATTTCTAGACTTGGTTCCCAAATACTTGACAACAATTTGGCAGCCTCTTGGGAAGCAGCTATATACAGGTTACAAATACAGAAAGATGAAACACACATAAAACCAAATTCCCTCGCTGAACACGGGTTATTCTTATTTTACATTTCAGATTTGCTGATTTCAGTGATTTTTATTCTATAAGAGTGGTGTTTTGGTTTGTTGTGTTTTTTAATAACTTATCTTCATTTAGTATTTTCAGAAAGCAGTATTAAAAGCGAATTAGAACAGCTATTCACCAGATGAAACAAAATAAATCTTACCTTGGCCCTGAAGGTGAGAAATGTCCAGGCCTTCCTTTAGGCGGATGACAACTACACCATACTGAACATCAAAGGCATCACTAAACAAGAGGAACAAAAATAAAATATTTTACAACATTTTGTTTCCCAAACGACCTACTATACACACCCTCTCTGAACAAGTTCCAGTGATTAAACACTGCCATTTAAACTCCCAAATCATAAATTTGTGTTACAATTTCAGTTTCAATTCCAAACTATCAACTGCATCAGTGAACTGAACACCATATCCTGAAAAGCAACACAGATGAAGGATATCTATTCCTCTCCTCCCTCGTTCCCCTATGTAAACACCAATTAAATAAAAGCAACATGAAGAGGTCAGTCAAGTTCTGCATAGATAGGATACACTGAGAAATCTGAATTTTTTTCTCCCCCATCAATAAAAGCATTTAGTTTTATTAGATTTCCTTGATTTGAGAACTAAAAATTTCTGACATCTTTGCAAAACATTTGAGTATTAAAAACACCTATGAAGTTTTAATTTAGAATCAAATTAGCTGTAAGTTTGCTATAATGTGCCTATTCCCATTACATCTGATGGTGAAGGAACTCATTCCTTTAAAAAATAGATGGAAAACTTTTATTATTGTAGAAAGAAGAAAAAAGCCTCAATAAATGGCTGTGTAAAAGTGGAGTAAAAAGCACAAAAAAAGCCCCCAAGATATAAAACAGAAAAACATGAACTTAGCCATATCATACAGTTTGCATTAGCCATTAATCTGTCTTTTAAATGTAAATATCTCATTACAAACAACCATAAATCAGAGAACTCCCTCTCATGTTATTTCCACACACACAAATTTCTGAAGATTTCACTCATTAAACACTTCTCTTTAGAAGTAGCAGGACTTGATTAGAAAGATTCAAAGTATCAACATATTCTATAATAAAGACAAGAAAAAATCAGGTTGATTTAAGAAGAAAATGTTTTGACCATTAGAAAACATTTTAAATTATTTAATTTGTTAAATCTGTACAGATTAGATGTTTTTCTATTGTGTGCCTCAGAAACTTCCAGTATTCTAGATATTTTCCAGAAATACGCTTGGCCTACAGTTATTACCTCCTGAGGTTTCTCTTTTGGGATGTGGAGAACCACATGACTTGTTGGCCTCGACAGATCTTCCAGCACAAGCCATTCCAAAATAAAGTGGGAAAAAAAGAAAAACCACGAACTAACCAACATGTTTTCTTATTCTTTACTGCATTTGGCCCTCCTCCTTTTCTCCAAAGGAACTGGGACAGTGGGAAGATACGATTTTTTTGCCCCCTTTTCTAATCTTTGTCTGTAATCCCCCATCCTCTCTTTCTTTTAAATGCACAGTAAATGAGAAGTGTAAAGCACAGACGAAGTGGGTTAAGCAGCACTTCAGGAAAACAAAAAACACTTCGTATAAGTGCAAGAAGCCAGGTGTGGTTTTCTTAAGCGTTAGTAGCACAAGTTATTCTGTTAAATTTTTCAGCCAGAACTGGTCTGCCTTTTAGTACTGTAAAATTACACTGAGATTTCCTTTCCCATTTCCTTTTTGGCTACTGTACTACTTTAGGTGTCAGTGCTGTGGATCTTGTAAGTAAAATATTTCTTGTGTATCAGAGCAAGGTTTAATGAAGATAGAAAGTCAGCATAAGAGTTGATTCAACCGCTACTATACTTAACCTGTACAGACAAAGTGTTGGAAATAAACTGCTTTACATAATGCAGCAGACATAAGACACTAGTTCCATCTCTAAGGACAGTAACTGCCGTAATTCTTTCTAGACGCAGAAAGAGCTATTAGACTGAAATCAAATCTGTTTAAACTATAGAGACTTGCTTACTCATTTTCGTATCAGAAGAAAACCCATGTATTGAAGACCGCTGGATCAGCAATACGGAAAATTTGAGTCTACCTGAAACAGACTTCATGCAACTAAGATCTTGACTTACTACCAAACATACTGAAATGGAACACAAGAGCTTTATTTCCACACTTTCTACTTACTGGAATAAATTGATATAGGTTTCAACATCCCTCATGTCACTTTGTCTCCAGTTTTTCTTAAATCCAACAACAAGAGTGTTAGGTCTCATCCTACCCAGACCAGCAGCCTAAGAAGAAGAAAAAAATATTTTTTTAAAACCACGTTACTGAAACAACTAAAGGTTCTATGATTTTCTTAAGCAGAAAACAAAGTATATTTCATCAAAGACAACTTTGCAAATGAAAATACTTCAAAGTATAAAAATGCTTCCAATTTTGATGTTCATCTTCACCACTTTCATTTAAAAAAAAAAAAACCAAATGAAACATACTTTAGAGAGAAGTGTACCTGCATTAAGTATTGCCCTCCATCCCTCAAGTCCTCTGCATGTACTGGTGCATAGAAAGCCTTCATCTTGTTTTTGATTAGCCACCGCTGATACTTAGCCAAATCAGTTGACAGCTCCTTCATAGCTTGCCTCCGAGGACCCTTTGAAAACGAGGAAATAAAAAGAGAAGAAGGAATGAGAATTATTACTATGATTATTAATAAAGCCCACCCCCCTTTAGTTTCACTGCTAGAATCCAATTCAAACTTGAAGAACCTCAAAACATGCTTCCACACTACCAAAAAACTCCCAAAAAACAAAACACCAGGCATTATCAGTAAATATTGGACCAGATTCTCATTTCTAGGAAAAGGGTTGCTCAAGCTTTAGCAATCTTGTTCCTGCAGCGCAAAACTCACATCCCCAGCAGATGGCACATGCTTGTCCTCCAAAGCATAACGTAGTTGTAAGAGGAAAGGGCTTTGTAATGAAACATACACAGATATAGGATGACTAAATATTAGGCTTTACGGCAACATTTTTTTCAAGCTATACAAGTGTGCCTCTGTGTGCACATAATCCTAATCAGGAAGCCTTTGTCACAGTAATGTCACTTCCGCAGTTTCGCGTTGCGGTCAAAGTCAACTCCTCTTTAAATACCTTCTTTTTATTATTTCCATCAGGACAAATCATTGTGTTCCTCTTACACATCAAAATGCAGAATACAGGACAAGGTATAAGCAAGAACACAGCAGCCCAAGATTTGCAAAAGGATACAGACTGACCACGTGGTCAGAGTTCGTGAAGAATATGGTGGTGTCACGCTTCTTGTAGGAAAGCAATTTTAAACAGAGATAGGACACACTCTCAGAAAATCTCTAATCAGAATTGCTCTCTGGTTATTTTAGGATGACAATATCTTATTTCTCAGTACAACCCTACTTTTGAAAGACAGTAACTCCATCTGTGATATCTTACTACTCTAGTATTACTCCTTTTCTGTCCTGCACTCACTGAAATTTAAAGTTTGTATAGACAGGAATCAAAAGAATTAAAGTTTCTGAAGACAAAACTGGCTAATATTTGCTCAACAAAATGTACGTTCTGTTGATTGCATTAACTTGATTTGCTCTTATCTGTTCATTAGATTAGAAGCACATCGTATTTAGTAAGTGTGGTAAATGTAAATATATTTAAGAGTAATGAATCTTTGTAATTAAAGTCACACTTGCTTAAACGTTCTTAGTGATGTGACAGAAAAGTTTGGCCTTAAAATATGAAGATGAACTACACAATCCCAATATGCTAAGATGTATTTACCAATGTTTATCAGAGATGCAACATGTTCTCCGTAACTAACTGAAGTTTTGGTACAGATCACAGTATGCAAGCCACCTTATATCACAGTTAAGACAACTCATGACAAGCATTATTTTGAAGAAGTTACTTGAAACTTGCTTCCTTCCCTGCATCCCAAAACCTCTACCCCACCCCCTCCCCCAGCTAGTAAGAACTGCTGAAATTATGTCCTTGCAGAGCAGGCCTCACACCCCCAAACCCCTAAAAAACCACACCTCACACCCTGACAAAAAACAGAGAACGTCTGTGAAATACTAGGGGCTGGGCAGAAATAGAACAGGAAAGGAAATACCTGCTCACATTACTGCTGCACCTGCCAATAAAATGAATCTGATAACTGAAGGAATAAACAAACTACATGAAAGGTTAAGAGCAGTTTTTAACTGTTGGCTAAATTGATATTGAATTTTCTGCTCAAGGTTTATTTTAAACCAGGCTTTGTAAGAAATCCACACAGGAATCAATCTCCCCAAAACAGTAACACTGAGAGGAAATCTAACTGTATTGTGCATCGTTTTGACCAACTGCTCTGTCCAAAGCATGGAAAAGTACATGAGACTGTATTGCACAAGGACAGAAGGAGATCCAGGCTGTAATCCAATGTTCAGTTTAGTCCTACAAAGCTTCCTCAGCAGTTAAGCATCAAATGATCAACGGTACTAATTTTGCAAAATTGCTCCTGTAGTACCTAACTTAAATAGCAATGACCCATACATGAATGCATCCTATCAGTAAATCTCTCTTTTTGCACTTCTCAATGTCTAACAATGCTTTTGTCTGAAAAACAAACAAAACCCACACAAAGAGGAACCACAAACAAAAAGCAAACAGATTAATAACAAACACAGTAACTTTAAAGTAAGTATAAAATACACTTGCCATATGTACGTGGCCACAGATCATCAAGCCCACGTTTTTGGTGAAAGCATGGACAAGGTGAAGCAAAGCTGGGCGCGCATTTGGAGCACCGGTCATAATTAAGCACTGAGGTCTAGAATCGTGAGTAGATGAGGAAAAAAAAAAAAGTTGGAATTAATTTCATCTGGAGATGTAGGGGTTTTTTATTAACAGAAAGAAGTTTCTTCCAAATACTGGCCATAAGAATATAACATGGAAAGGTAATCACCTCACCTACTTTTACAAGATTACATTAAATTAAGACCAATTTTTCCACAACTGTCAGCAGACCTAAGATTAATTGGCTCCTAATTTAATAATCCCACTAAATCTGAAAAGTTACATATTTAAAAAGATTGATTTAACTTTGCAGATAGGTCTATGGTGAGTCAGCTGAGTCAGGGATTGGGCAAGACCACATGGTAAAGTCATGTTCAATCTATGACTCTATTTATTTGGAGGAAATTAGTTTAAGTCAATAATTTTTGTTAAAATTTTTGAAACATCTTTCTTCCACAATAGCTTATTCCAGGGAAGTGGCATAAATACCATAGGATAGAAAACTGCCTCTTAGTAGGACCTTCCTGGGTAGCCCTGCAGGCACACAAGTCAGTTCTCTTCAGCTGTGTAAAACACATTCGTGAAGCCTGTTTGCCATTACTAAGTGCAATGACAGAATATGTCTAATGTGAAATAGCTGGTGTTGAGGACAACATCCACAGTATATGCATCTTGAGGGTTTTAAGTTAGATCAGTTTTATCCCAAAAATGTAGACTGAATGCTCATTAGCAGTTTGGAGCATACGTTCCAATTCAGTTTAATCAAATAGGAATGCAATCCATAATTCATGCAAACCGTAAGCATCGAAGAATAAGCAGGCATCATCCATACACTTGCTTCTAAAACACACTCTTAATCAGAAATAAAATGCTAATATAAATATGTCTAGAGAGGGCCATGTGGTGAAATTCTAAGTTATTAAAACCCACAGAATATGAATAGGCATTTAATGGGAACCATAGAAATCAAGGTACCCTACTGAATACCTAGCAGTAATTTCCTATGTCTTTAATATTAACTGTTACCTAAAGTTTTTCACGTGATCTTCCACTCCCGAGAGCCGAATAGAATGCTGTAGTGCATTCAAGTAAGTCAAAGCTTGCGTTGAGGATCCCCAGTTCACATCTGTTGGAAGATTTGAAATTCCAGTATTTTATTTAAAGGTGTTCATTGTAAAACTACACAATCACAAAATTAATGTCAAACACCAACTGAAAACATAAGATTTAAGCTACATCTTCCTACATCTTGGTACATTCTACACAGTACCAGTCAAACCCTACAGCTAAACAGGTGATTCTATTTAAAGATAACATTCCTGTAGAAGTTTTGGCAAACAAGTTAGAGTTTGATATTTTACAATTATAGGAAGAAAGAATTGAGGTTTTTTTCCCCAACATTTCAAAGATTGTGACAACTTTGCAGTCAAAAAAATAACACTTCAGGAGAAAATGCTACGCTTAGTTATTTTATATCACAGCAAAGGAAAAAGTAATCTCAAAGCATTGCCTAAATGAAATCAAATACTTTCAGTGAAAAATTGCTGGATTAAGCAGTTCTTTTTAGATTATTATTTTTATAAAGAAATCAAAGATCCCTGTATCCTTTCTATTTGTTCCCATATACATCTTTTTACAGCTACAATGAATTTATTATCCAAGTACTTCATATTCTTTGTAGCCCAGGATGTAGGGTTTTCCTTATTTTCAACTTCAGGAAACACTTTTTGTTTCAGTTCTGCTCCACCTTGCACTTATGATCATACAGTGCTCTTAGAAGAGGGAAAGAATCGTATAAGTTGTTGTTCATAGCTACAGGAATGGTTTATTGAAACCACCACTCACATCCCTTTTCAAATTGGAAGAGTGAGGGAGCACCCTCTTTCACTTCCTATCAAAACATAACATGCTTTCCTATTGCCTTTGTTACTGCAACTCAAGCTCTTTCTACCTTTTCCTCCAATTTTCATTCAAATGTTTATGTCTAGGGCAAGACATACATCTTGATAATTTGGGAGGAGGGGGAACAACAGCAGTAACTATACAGGCAAAATCACATTTCACGACAACTAAGAAGCGTGAAACAGAAGTTTGAACTAGTCAGCCAAGCAGAAGTTCTTTTTTTTTTTTTTTCTTTTCTAAAGGCCATAATTTTTTCCCTTCTTCTACATCCCTCTTCCACCAGCTGCAATCATAAGAAGTCCCCATACGTACCCGGTTTCTTGTAAGTGACATAAATGTAGAGTCCAAGCACTATGACATATGTTAGAAGTGCTGCCCACCAATTAATGACAAACATCACAATGCAACACAGAATAGCTCCAACAAGAGAAATCCACATATTGTAGTACTTGAAAGCAGGGCGCCAACCTAGTGAAAATATAATTTGGAGAATAGAACAGAGAGGGGAAAATCAATTTAATCACTACCCCAAGTGAAGGAAGGCGATATTCCTCTTTTCCTTCCCTAGAGCTGTGCATCACATTTCATGTGAACACGTGACAGTTTCAGCAGTGCACAAAATAAAGACTCTGGCACATTTATGCTTTTAATTTTCCAACATCTTTCAAAGGAATTTGCATCTTTCTTACATAGATACATAAACATTTCCAATTCTGCCCTCTAAAAGCGTATCTCAAAAGGAAAGTTTGAAGATGCTGGTGCCCATACGTCTACTGAATTCGGCTACAGAAACCTTTGGCAATAGCTTGCTTGACAATTGATTTTCGCTTTCAAAGGTTATATAACATAAATCATCAGCTTGTGGCTCTCTTCCACATACTACTAACTGTTTCTAATTCTGTATTTTTACTATTTTCACATGGCCAGAAATTTTACTACATGAAAAGTAAAAAGACAGATGTATCCAAGCAGAACTTCAATATGTCAAAACACTGGGCTGTCGCTGTTTTACATCCTTATTTCTCGCAAGTTTATCCAAAAACACACCATCCCCCCACTAATACACTCCAGATTAACAAGTGTATTAGACATAGAACTGTTGTGTCAACAGTTACGCACATGCTCTGGCAGAATAATGACACCTACCAGTTCAGCAACTTAAGAAGCTTTTAAGGTCATTATTTCAGTATAAATGCATAGTGCACTGGGCATGATACACATCTGTTCTGCAAGTGCTGGGTTTTAGCTGATTCCTACAACCTAACTAGCCTCCCACACCAAGGCTAAAAAAATGTGGCAATACCACCTACAATTCCAGTGTCTTCTGGACTGGAAGATGAAACACATTAACAGAGAAATCCAAAGAAGACAAAAGGCTGGCTCTTGAATGCCAGATACTGAATTAGAAAGAAAAAGTCCTATGTGAGTTTCTGAATAAACACAGAATTATCTTGTGTTCCCTCAGCAAAAATGACAAAATCTGTAGCTCCCAAGTTCTACTGGATCACTCAGTCCTCAAAATTTCAGAAGACTCAAAATACACACCCTACCATGCTCGTAAGTCAGATGCACCGGAAGAGTCAGACATTTAGTAACTACATTAAACTAAACATTCATTTATACTAATACCTTTTAAATTGTAGTTATGCATAAAGAAATCGCAGGCTAAACTCGCACTCCCAAAATGTAGTTCCTACCTGGAGATTTTGCAAGAGAAGCATGGAATACAGAGAAGTTAATCAAGGCATATGAGGCCAAGAAGAAGTTTGAAATAATTGGAGCAATGACGTTCAGTTCAGCTGTAAAACCAAAAACAAAGCAGGCTGTTACAAAAGATATCATCCAATGGCCTTGCAGATTGCAGAGCAAGAAATCTGCTACAATCAACATTATTTTCTGATGTACTCTAAGGAGAAGCAGTTTGTCCCTGCTGTTATTACTATCTTAATGGTCTTTTATTTACTAAGTAACAGTCTTTTATTTACTAAGTTATCTTCTAATAGTCAGGAAGTATAAATTCCAGTTTTGAAAATACAAACATTTTTCCACACTACCAGGTGTTCCAGGACTGCCACTTTTGAAGCACTACACACTTTAAAATAATTCATTGAGAAAATTTCTTTCCCACCATGCCTTAAGCAAACAGGGCACCAATACACCAGGTTCTGAAGAATGTCAGAAATAGTAGACAGAGCATTACTACATCTGCAGTACGCCTCTAGCTCAATTCTCAAAGAGCAAAGAATAAGATACTAATAAGTTTAAGAGACAATCAGCTATGGGGAATGGCAATAGCAGACAAAGTTAGCGTGAGCAATGTGACAAACGTGCATCTGCCTGTATTTTAAATAAAAAGTTGCACCAATGCTACTAGTGTAGTGCATTATTACAGACCAATACCATCACAAGAGTGATGAGTACGCTCTCTTCGGTGAAAGAGATGGAAGAATCTGATGCTCTCCCTTCCTTCAGGCAGCATGGTACACTACATATCTATGTGTACTCTCACCATCAAAAAAAGTGATCAAAATGCAGAATGTGCCATTATAGTCTGCAAGTTTCTACTTGTTGTAACCAAGCTTCCAGTCAGCATGCTGCAGTAGGGACATTATGGGCGTACCTGTGCCTTAAGCAGACTTGGGGTAAGGATGGAAGTGTAAACTGGGAAAAGTTTAAAAGTACTGGTACAGGACTCATGGATGGACACAGCACAATTAGTTCGCCATCTACACAGAACACATGTAATCCTACCTAGACTATCTTTACCTTTAGCAATAGCAGCATCAGCACTCATCTCTACTGTTTGCAACTTAAAAACACACTTTAAAAAGTATTGTTCATTCATATTTGCCATTTACTGAAGCTGTTTGTAGTTATTAAAAATCTGAATTAAACTTTCACATTTACAAGACGCAAGATGTCTCTACCTCAAGCAAAAGATGTATTTTTATTGATTGACAATATCTAAAGACAGATACTTGAGGTTATTAAGAAAAGTGCAGTATTGCTACAGTTTAATTCAAATTTATTGCCATTCTAGACACAGTTGTATCTAGAAGACAGGAGAAACTACCCCTCAAAATAAACAGATTTAGAATGCTGGCTTAGAATTAAGCTGTTCATTAGACCTCTAGGATACTGTCATGACATGGAATAGAATGTTTTGTAAAGGACAAAAGGATATCGAGATTTACTATAATTTCAAACTAACCAATTAGTATGAACCCAAGAGCAATTAAAAATGTTAGAAGATATCCTCTCAGTGGTTCATTGTTCTTCCCATAGCCTTTAGCAAACATCTGAAATCCTGGATAAATGTTGTCCTTGCACAAAGCCTAAGAAAAAATAGAATTCAAGAGTCAGCATGCATTTTGTTCAAAATGTATCCTTACTAATGCATATTAATACTGGCTTCCACTGCATATTATCTTCTGAAAGAAGGTTTATAGCCACTGTGTACTAATTCTATTCTCAGTTGCCTTTGCATCTTGACATTTCGCATTTCCAGTATTCTATCCTTCAGTAGTTTCTATCTATAAGCACAAGCTCTGCTCTTCTGTAATTGTTGATTTTACTGATATTTTACAATCACAGAGTGTTTCTTTCATGATGATGCTTTATCAGAAAGTTAGGTTTTCCCCATGTACGCACTAGTTCTCTGCATCAATATTCGTGCTTCTATGCTGCAACAAAATCTCTTGTATGTTTGACTCCCTACTGAACTTTTGGGAAAGAAGGTCATTAGAGGACAGTAAAGTTTTGACCAATTAAAAAGAACTTTCGAGACCAAAAAATGAGTTTATAGCAAATACATTTAAGCAAAATACATTGATTTTGTTGGTAATGTAAGTTATTTATGTGAGACCTGGTACACAATTATTTTGATAATTTATTCTTTGAGAATTAAGATTCCACAGCTACAGGTTCTACTTCATGCTGTCTCCTTCTGTGGTAACTTTGAGAAATGAACTAATAGTTATCTTTGCATGCGCTCCACTGTTACTTACAACAAAAAGCATCTGAAAGAGTTTGTAGACTCCTGTAATGTTAGTTACACCTCAGCTAATCTCTAAACTAACCAGAGACACATGAGATCTGGAACAAATTGCAGTCTACCTACATTTAGTAACAGTAACACACTGTTTTCCCTTTCTAAGCAACAGGTAAATATTCAATCAATCTACTGACGTCAGCTGGTATGAATCATGATGACAGTATGTCAGAGTCCCTTTCCAAAAATTCTGATTCAAAAGTTAATTAAAATGATAAAAGATTATGTTTTTGCTTCGATACTTACCTGGAAGATCTTAGGTGCACTCACAAGAGATGCTAATGCAGAAGACAGGGTGGCTGAAAAAATGCCTGCAGATATCAGTGGAGCAAATCCCGACACCATGCTCATCACCTGAAAGCAAAAAATTATTTTCTTAAAAGAATATGAAAAAGCATACTATACAAATGGATAGCAACATTAACTACACAAACAGAAGAATAAAATACTAGGTACCCTCGACCTAAAAGCTGTTTGAGTATCATGCATTCATACCAATGAATGAACTATAGACAAATCAAGGGATATAAATGGATCTTGAATTCAGAACAAGAGAAGGTGGCTTTTCACACAATATACAGTCCAACCATTAAATTCTCAAAGCAAAACAATCAACAGCAAAAGTCTCCATGTGTTCATAAGAGTATTAAAAATCAATCATGGAAGAAAAAGAAACTGGAATTTGTTACATATTTTGACTAGACTACTGCTGAATAAAACAGTCTGAAGCGCAAGGAGAAAACTACTGAAATTAGGGAACATCCTGGGAAAGCTGACTGTCTCTCTCAGCAACTCCATCACTTTAAATTAGGCTTGTTTCCCATTCAAAACCACAAGGACAGGACAAACGGGCTTCCCATCTCCCCAGGATCACATTTTGGAACATCTTTGTAACCCCAGTGAGTGTAATACAATATGCAATTCTTGGTAGACTGGATGACTATCAAAATGATAAATGCTCATTAAGCTAAACATAAAAGAACAATGTTAAGGCATTTAAAAAACCCCAACCAAATTAGAACCAAAGCAGTTTCCGTCTAATGGCTATATAGTGTAAAGACCCTCTTCTACCATTCTACTAATTACTCCATACTCTAGCTGCATCCAGCTTTGCATGTGTCAAGTGAACTAAGACACAGAACTATGCATTTAAAAAACAATCATGGTTTAATAGAGGACTTTTCTTTATGAAACAAAAACCTAAACTGCTTGAAGACAGCTAGCATTTAAGAATTTGATACCATTTTGAAAAAGTTTTTCAGTCAATGGACCAAACCCAGCACGGTGCCTTTCAAGCACAATGTGTCAGAATGAAGCTCTGCATCATTTGCACCAATTACTTCCCTCTTTCATCCTGGCAACGTCACCTAGGGTATCAGCAAAGGGACTTACTGAAGGCAATCAAGATCATGCAGAAGTGTCCAGTTTTTAAGTTACTGTCACTTGAAGTTGTAAGATCTAGGTGTCTAAAGCAGTCTTACTAGGTAGGACACGCTCTCAAAAATCAACATACAGATGACTGATCAAGTTTTATTCATATTCCTAGGGATAACCTAATGATAAAATTTGGCATTTTTCTACAGATCAAACAGAAAAGACTGTCGAGTCTCTCAAACCGTCAGCTGAATCTGTTACATCATGTTTCATTGGTCAGTTCAAGGAAAGCCTTGTCTAAAAATTAAGTAATTGCAGGTGCATAAGATCAGAACGAAGCCGCCGTCATAGTAGCCTAACAAATGAAGGAGGGAATATCCTGAATCATATCTGTAGTTGACAACAAAAAAAAGGTAGGATAGGCTGTTACTCATAGATGAATAAAACTAATGACACATACATTAAGCCATCCCTCCTCACCCAGGTTTAAGCAGTTTTATACTCAACAGAAAAAGTTAGCTGTAAATGCCAGTTTGTGGTAACTTCTAGAAATACAGTGTAGAGTTAAGGGTGTAAATGCTTTACTGACAAATATTTTAGGAAAAAAAAAAACCAAACAACTTTGCTATAGCAACATAATAAAAAAAGCATTGAATAATCTTCACACAAGCAGTATGAAAATCTTCTTCCCTGCAAGGATGGCTTGATCAATCTTCCCTGGAAGGACTTGTTATACACAGAATCCATGTACAAGTCTCCACCACTTATCTTCCCACTCAATTTAAAACACTGCTATTCTGAGGTCTTCACTTTACTACAGTTGCATCAGCTTCTTACAATTTAGTTCTTACAATCTACTCAGATTTTACATTCTCCTTCTAGGTTCTGTTCGTTGCCTCCATTTTTTTTACACTACCTATTTTTCAATATTAAGACTGGTTTATAATTTGAGACAAATCTGAGTAAGATGTATGCAGATAATGTTTGTCCATTTTAAAAGCTAGTAAGCTACAACTTAGGTTACTAATGCAAGAGACATTAGGAAGCTTATTCTAAACTAGGGAAACAAAAGGGGAACCAGTTCTAGCAAAGCCAGTGTGCCATGGAGGGAAAAACCCCTACCTCCCCCAGGCAACATACACATCATAATCCAAACCTCATGACCTCAAAACCAAGGAACCCATATATGCAGTTAGCTACAGCACTGAAATTTTCATCCTTGAGATAACACGCAGAATTGGAATGACAGATATCTAGTAAGAACTGTCCTGTTACCACTGGTGCAGTGAGATAGATTACTGCTGATAAGGGACTCATTATGTTTGCTTGGCATTTGCTGTTTAGACAGTTTCTTAAATTTCAAATATTTCAAAGATTTGGGATAATGAAGTATCATATTTTGACTACAGTTTCAGTTCTTCGGTCCAGCCATTGTGGAGCAGAAAAAAATGCCACATGAAAACAAGCAGCAGCTTCTTCAAAGTTAGACTTTTACAATGAACATGGACAAAGAATTCTTCAACTCCCTCTTCCTCTAACTTTTTTCAAATGTTTTACAGCAGCCTTCCCTTGTAGGAGGAATGTTTTAGCAGAACTTTTACACTGTTTCTGAAGTGGGGTTTCATGCTACTTTCAACTTTCATGCAAAGTTGACCAAATTCTGTATATAAATTACCCAAAGCTACAACTTATTCTAGGGAAGTTCCAGGCCTAGGCTACAGACCCCAAAACAAGTTTCTGAAGTCACTCTTCTATCAGCTACTCTTCTGCCTGGGCACAGAAATATCACTGACACTCAGCAGAGAAATGTCTGCAGCCTGTGAGGGGACCTAATAAACGCTTATAAATATCTGAAGGGTGCGTGTCAGGAGGACGGGGCCAGACTCTTTTCAGTGGTGCCCAGTGACAGGACAAGGGGCAATGGGCACAAACTGAGGCACAGGAAGTTCCAGCTGAACAGGAGCAAGAACTTCTTCACTCTGAGGGTGACAGAGCACTGGAACAGGCTGCCCAGGGAGGTTGTGGAGTCTCCTTCTCTGGAGATATTCAAGACCCGCCTGGACAAGGTCCTGTGTAGCCTGCTCTGGGTGACCCTACTTTGGCAGGGGAGTTGGACTAGAGGTCCCTTCCAACCCCTAACATTCTGTGAGGACCTGCAATTTATTTGCATTGACTACAATAGAAACTAAAGATTGTCCTTCTGTGCAAGTGTGACTAAGCCTGTCTCACCAGCTGTTCTAATTTTCAGTTCTTATTTTAAGTTTCTTAGCACCCTCTAAGTTTTCCACAGGTAAATCATACTAGAAGTCATCCATTTGCTGCCCAAACACATTCAAAACCTGAGCTGCATAAGCACTAACTTCAAACCAATTCTTTGCCAGCTGTGCTGTATTCAGTTCTACGTGTACCCAAGTGATGAAGTCATCAGGCTGTACACACAAGTAAGCTGGTACATTCAACCTCAGAACCTGCATGCTTACAAGCTGTGAGACAAACACTACAGTCCTCGCTTACCTTAGGGATTAATTCATGTTTGTGAAGTATTTGTTCTCAGTTATTTAATCTACAGAAAGAAGTTACACTTGTATGAAGAGCTTGAGAGCTATACAAGCTTGGAGCCCCCACCTTGCATATTAGTAAAAGCATCTCTCCTTGCAGCTACCCTTTAGAGGTACTACACTGAGGGCAGCTCAGTCAGAAAACAGACAACAGTTTATCGACAGGTAGACAGCCTCTCATGCAAATTATTTCTTTCTGACATCATCTGCAAAGACAGAATCAGACTCTTCTCAGAGATGCACAGCAAAAGCTGTGAGGACGAGAAAAAAAAAGCAAACAGCAAGGGGAAGTCCAACTGGGTATTAGAAAAACAAAATTCCACAGAGATTGTGGTTAAGCACTGCAGCAGGTTGTCCAGAGATGCTGTGCAGTCTCCATGACCAAGTTCTCAAAAGCCCAACAAAAAGAAGGGCATAAGAGGCAGTACATTCTCTGTGCAGCCCCCGGCCTTGAAAGTGACGTCCATTCAGAGCGCACCAGTTTTTCCACACACAGAAGAAAGAATAATTTGGGAGACAGAAGTACTCTTTAGACCACATAGTAATAAAGTAAAACATTCATCAGTAACTTATTAGACGTACAAGCAACATTTATGGTAAGCAACGTTACCGAAGTTCTGACTTAAGGAAAAAGATACAGTCAGAGGAAACCAGCTTTATGCTATTCTCAGTTGTACATTTGATGATATACTGGGTTCTTCCAAGCTTAAACAAATGAGGAGAAGTCATCATATTTTGCAGAATTACTATTCCCATGATAATAATTCTGAAGTGTTTCTAAATACAGACTTATTCTAAACCAGAACAGAAGTAACATCACACATATACTCAAGTTATTCCACTACAAAAACATGTTTTACTCTAATAGAATGGTCTGCACTGCAACCTTATTTCAGCATGTACAAAATAGGTTTTCCACCCAGCTTTGCAGGTAAGGCTGTCAGCCTAACATGTAAGTGGTACATGTAAGAAGTACACACACCACATGTATTTCTGACCAACACCCACAAGCCAGACACCTTTTCCATTAGTGGATTTTAACTTCATCGCTAGCAAACTTTTTGTCTGGCTATTAGAAAAATGCAGGACAAAGATGGACTACCACTAAGCAAGTTTAAGTCAATCAGCAATAAGAAATTTTTCCTTGATTTCTTTCAAACCCTTACTGGTAGTTCATGGACATATCAATTACCTGTGAAGTGTAAGTTGAAGTCTACGAATTACCCCATGACTTCTAGAGGATTTTTAGCTACAGTAACATCAGGTTTTATGAAAATTCACAACATTCTTACCATTAAAGAGGATACTGTAACAAATATGTAAAACGTTCTTAAAAAGTCAGCATATTTTCTAAGAAACTTAAAAAATTAAGGAACAAGATACTGACAGACCTTACCTATGATTGATATGCATTACTATTGAATAATGAGTACTTCTATCCACATCACTGAACGATGACATTCAGATATCTAAAGATAGAAACTTGCAGTCCCACCACCTAGCCTAAGCAGTTTACTCAGAAGAAGAGTAAATATTTATACCACTGGTGTATAAACTTACAAAAGTTTTTAACATAGTTACCTTGTGCTTCCACATACTAGCTAGAGTGTACCACTTAATCATTCCAGAAAAACCTTGTATTTAGAGAGACAGGCATTATTAGACTATTATTTTTTTTAATATGCAATTAAAAAAAAGAATAAAACTCAAAAGCCAATAAACGGATTTATGAGAAAGTTTTTTACCTGGAAATTGTTCATCAGCCCATACTGACACCCGGTCTGACAAGATGAGAAATCGTAGTTTAATTTGCAAGCTGCAGTAGTGCAGTTTGTCAGCTCAGTGACAATGGTATTATTAACGTTCCCTGTGGCATCTCGAACAACACAGGAACCTAGAGTGGACACAATCACAAAAAAAGACACTAACAGACTGAGTCTGAACTTAAGGACATGTATCGAGCTCAATTCCCTTTCTGTGTAAGCGTATTCTCAGAGAGAACATTAAAATATGGCATTTACATTTTTAATACATTTCACTATTAAGCACATCTTCACTACGAAGAACAAATACAAACCAGCAAACTAATTGCTCTCTTGCCTGAGACGTTCTCCAGTTTTTGAATAAATCCGAGTCTAATAAGAAAAGGAAAGTTTTAGCACAGAGGAAAACAATGTCAATAGACTTGCAAAAGTTTAACAGCACAATTTCAGCTCAACATACTATTTCTCTGAATTACGAGTTTCTGCATAGCTCTTTAATTAAAGTTAATATTATCCACCACCACTTGATTTTAAAGTCTGCCTTTTTGTCAGTTTTCCTAGAGGAATGCATTTTTGTAGTGTATGTACAGGCATCTGTAGAGAGGTGTGCACTGTGTTGCAGTTATTTCTTTTCCAGTCAATATGGCTCAGACATCCAAAAAAATTAGTTTGTCATGAAAGCCTCTTGCAAGTCATCTCCCAACACTTAAATAGGCCACCTCCTTGTGACTGGTATTTTAAGTTGGTTTCCTGGTGAAAAACCAAGTCACACAGTTCCATTCCTGCCACATTTTCCATAATTAAGTTCATTACTTAAAATGCTGTCTTCAGTTTATCTGTGATTATTTGTAATTCCATTGGTCAAGAAAATGCTGAGGTCACAGCATTTCAGCCTTTAAGTACTAAGAAAAATTAAAAAGTACTAAAAAGCCCACCAGTCTTCTAATTCAAGGTTTTTTGTCTCGTGAAGCACAAAACAAACGTGAGCAGACTATTATTTAACATTCTAAGGTTTAACAGTTGAGGTAGTCAAATTGTTTGGACACAAGCAGGTTATTTCCAGGAACAGGAATTAAATGAGGAGTGTGGAAGAGAAGAAGGAAGTCTACAGAGCAGTAGCCAACAGAATTCCCTTAATATGTTCTAAGAACTTGAACAAGACCACCATGGGAACAGAACCATGTGGCTACTGCTAAGTTACTTACTTGAAAAATAAGGAGGGCACAGATGTGCTGCAAGCTTAAGTTTCTCCAATAACAACCCCTGTTATCTATGTAAATTGTCTTTTTCACTGGAAAAATGAATTCCTAAATACCTATACCATATTTAGATTGCTCCGAGCCCTAATTTCATTAGAGTTTGCTATATTGATCACCTGCCTTATTCTTTTCTTGTGGGTATCTGGAGGGGCTGGAGACTGGTTTTTTTGTGTTATTGTTCTATTTTAAATGGAATTAAAAGCTCTGTGTGAGAAAAAATTTCTTCTCTTCCACTATGCAAGTATTTGCCCCAGCCATTCAAGGAGTATACAATCAATGTGACAATATACATACCAGATGAACTATCTGTAGATAACATTTTGTTCGTAATAGATTGCAATGGCAGACCCATTAAGTTGAGCAGTCCATTAAATAGCTACAGTGCACTATCACAGCCCTCCCCTTCCTCATTCCCTTTTTCATAGTTCAGATCCAATTGGCTTGCAGCTCTTTCACACACCGAGTCAAAGTATGACAGAAAGGGACAATGACACCATGAAAAAACGTAATGTGAGCCTACAGAACAGAAGCCAGCTGGGCAGGCTCGATTTTCAGCAGAAGATACTTAGATGTAAGCAACAGTCCAGATATTTTATTAAACCCCCATTCAGAAAAGTTTCATTTGATTATAAGATTCTGGCAACATTTTCCCTAAGAACCTCTAAGTCTTCTTGCCTGTAAAAACAGGATTTTGCCTTTTCATAGGTATTTGTAAACACATTCCTGCCAAGGTCAGAGATTTGCCATGCTGTAAGTCTGAGAAGGTTAACAGACCATCTGTATCAAGTTATCTCCCAACTACATGCAACCAGCAAGAATTACAGAGATACTACCCTGAGTCTTCAGACTGCAGCTGAGAGTGCTTACCTTCTCCGGTGCTACAAGCAGCTACCACTAGACTCATTAATTAGTTTTACTTCTCTGTGTACAGAAAGCATATCTTAACCCTACTCAGAAGTTTGGGGGTTTTATTTGAGCTTCCCTTTTTAAAGCAATAAATGTTGTTCTTTGATACCAAAATTCTTGCAAGACATATTTCAAAGTTGCTTATGCACTCTTCATCCTGCCACTCGCACTAGTCCCTTGCTAAAATATTAAACTCCACACCTTCTTGTCACAGCTGTCACCTTTTTGAAATAGGGTGCCTAGCTCTAGCAGCAGGACCAGCAATTTTCCTCTTATAAGCCTTATCCACTCAGTTTCTCAACCCTCTTTCTTACTACAGAGCATGCAAATACTGAGCTAAATTCAGAACATCATCTTCTCCTTCAGACATGACTACTCAGTGACACTGACTAGCCCCTTCAAGGTTTTAATGACGTGCTTATCACTACTCTGGAAACTTACAGTGGGGAATAGTGTGTGGGGAAAGGAATAGAAGTATTTGTCCTGATCCAATGCCTCAAAAAAAGCTAGATTTCACTCATGTCATAATCTCTGACCTGCAATAGCACTGGCCTTTTCTAACTAGCAGTATTCTAAGCGTAAGTTACAGGAGGCAACTAAGGCAGGACATTTCTGATGCATCAAACAATTTCACGTTCAGTTGGTTTTGCAAACTGTTCCTTTTGCAATATGAAAAATGAGGTTTTTCATGTCTGAAAAATGATCAAAGTATTTCATTAACCAATGAATACTGATGAGCATTTTGCTCTTATGTGGTTCAGGTTCTAAAGTATTCAAATTTGGTAGCAGAGGTCTACACAGTCAATCTAATTAGGAAATAAGTGTAGATCATTATGCTGCATAAGGCACAATCACTACAGAGCAACTGTTTGGCAGCGCTACAGTACAATGTTAGCCAACAGAGACAGACTAGCAAGACTGGTATCTTTGGAAAGGAAGTATCATTAGCGGCAAGATCAATGGTACTCTTATAAATGAGAATTTCATTCAAAAGGCAGCACAGCTAAGATAAGGCAAGGTCTTTCATACAAGAAAAATTATTACTGCTGCTAGAAACCAATTTACGCGATATGAATAAAAACATCTCCAATCAAAGGCAAAAAATATGTGAGACACAATTACTATCTTATGTTTTTAAAGTTACTAGAATAGAATTATTTTATGGGGGGAAAGCCCTGGTTGACCATTGGTGCTCTAGAGGAAAACTGATCTAGAGAGCATCAAACCCTAAGGCAACTTCTACAGAGAATTTCAAACCACTGTGGGTGTGGAAGACTGGGAAGAGAGGTTATACAAGACTCAGATCAGTCTATGATTGCTTCTCCTCTTTCCACATGAAAATCAAGCCACAGACAACATTTCTGAACATGATAACACTTCTGAAAGTGGCCAGATGAAGGTATTACTCACTCTCCTCCCTCTACTGGGGAATCACTGCTCATGCAACCTCACCAAAGAGCTGTTTGATCATCCCACAATAAATTTCAGATAAATAGCTGACTACCATCATCTTCAAAACCAATATACATGTTTGTTCAGTGAGTATTTTCTGAAAACGTGCTTTTCTAATCCAGGGATTATCCCACTGCTAAACTGCAAATCTTTTAACATAGCTAACTGCAATAAATGAGGAAACATCCATACGAAATCTTTTGTCTTCTTTAGTCTGAAGCAGCTGCTACTGTTAGGAAAAATCTTTCATTTTAGGAAATTACAAAACCAGCTGAAAATCAAACCTCCAACAATAAAAACTAACCTCTGGCTATTACTTCCCCATGTATAAAAGACAATTACATAATGACTTTACCTAACGAATTACATAAACTGTTTCAAAACACATCCTCAGAATGAATGTGAAAGGATAAAGTTAAAAACATTCTCTATTTACCTACAGATACTGCAATTCCTACGTAAACCAATGTAGTAATTAAGATGGCCAACAGCGTTCCTTTAGGTATGGCTGACTGAGGATCCTGAAAGAAAAATATCAGTGGACAGTGATGACAGAGATAAATGTACACTCGGTGTCTATGAACAGTATTTGCCGATTCACTACTCACCGCAAGATCACCTGAGATATTTGCACCAGCAAGTATGCCAGTTGCAGCCGGGAAGAAAATAGCAAATACAGAAAAGAAAGTTTCCTCCTGTCGGAAATCTGGTCCAAAATTCTCCATAAATATTTCAGCTGTAGGAAAACATTTAAGTCTATAAATATTCATACAGAAGCTACAGTATTCACCAACCACCCGATCTAGTTGCAAATGTCCCTGTTCATTGCAGGGGGCTTGGACCAGCTGAGCTTTAAAGCTCCCTTATAACCCAAACTATTCAATGATTATATGAGTATTAGCCCATTCCAGCCATTATTAGCTCCATGGAAGAGCTGAAAGTCACAGCTGTCTGATGTTCTTAAGAGCAGAACATTTAAGTCATAATTCATCACTTTGACTCAAAAAAAAATCAAAATAATGAACTTACATAGCCTTTAAAAGCAGAAAAAGTACTTAGAGTATCATCCAACTTTTTAAAATTTAATGTAATCAATATTGAGCAGGCAGGACCAAGTTTTGGCCCAATAACTGTAGAGATATTTTTTCTGATTCTTCTGAACTTCCGCGGTTTTGTTCCTTAAAGCTAAATAGGACTATAAGCTATTTTAGATGTTTAACTTAATTAGGCAAAGATAAGGCATGCTGTCAAAGACAGTGGTTACAAGACTAACTGTTCCAACATACCTTTATAACCAAAGAAACCTTTCGGCTTCTTGCTATCCAAAGGAATAAATGTTCCTATGACGAAGTCTCCAATAGCAAGTATGAGGATCACCAGTAAGACTATCTGTGCCTGAAACATAATGATTGCAGTCAGACAGAAGAACTTGCTTTTTTTCACAGTTTCAAGCTCAATGTTGTGTTCCAAAATGTAAATATTTATGTGATTCTAAATTCAACTCAGTCTTCTCAGTTTGCTTTCAACAAATAAATAAGCCAAGCCGGAAGGAACACGTACCAGGATTTTTAATAAAGAAATAGGAATAATTTTCAAGTTTAATGTCCATTCAAAAGAGAATGTCATTACCATACATCTAAAAAGTTATACTTCTAAAGACAAAACACTTAAAAGAACTATTTTCTCTATAAGCCTTCCAGAAGGAATGGATTTGAGTAGATTGAAAAAATTCACAACAAAAGAGCTAAATGCACACCAGTGCTAGGAGTACTGCCTTACTAACAGTGATCGTAATACTTTGCCTTATACATTAGTATGTGATATTTACTCAGAATTTTATTACATCAGGAATCAAACAGCCTTTGTTTGCTATTTAATGCAATAGACTATTTTGTTACATTCTCATGTTCTCAGCCCTTATTTATGAAATTAAATTGGAGACTACCACAACTGCTTGTTAATTTCTAGTTGCCTTGAGACTTTTTTCATTACAACCTAGATTTTTAGCCACTGTTGAATAAATCCATTATAAACGCTACACTTGGAACAAGCAGTACTTTAAATCATCCAACACCTCAAAAGTGTGAGTAAAGGTAAATCTAGGCATTGAAGAGATGGTTCGGGTTTTACATTTAAATAAGCAACCACACTTCCCTATTATCTTTTGTGTTATTTGATTCCTTATAAAAGGTATATGCCAGTGACTTAGGGGAAGCTATTCGTAGGCTGACTTTATTTCCAGGCCTAGGTTTCACAACTTAATATGCAATAGCACTGCAGCATTGCTGACTGTTACAAACCAAAGTTTTCAGTTGACACAGCCTTGCAAGAAAACAGGGATAGTACAGCAACGAACCGAGCATGACAGCCAGGAGCAGAGTCAGAAGACCACCTGAAGAAACCAATTTGTGCATCATATTTACGTCTCTCCTTTGCCAAGCCTAGAGAATCAGCGAGAGATGTAAGGATGCAGCTTGGTGATTACAGAAGTCGTCAATAAGCCCAGAGAATTCAACATGAAGCTACCACAGAGCAATTGCCACAAGTGGATTTATCCAGTAACAAACCTAGGCTTCTCCCTGAAGCTAAGAGCATTTTCTGAATATTGTCCTTTTATTCAGAAGTCTCAGACAAAGAACGGGCTTCTATGACTTGAACAGAAGGAGCTGAGTGGTGAGAGATCACAAACTCTGAAAAGTCATTTTTTTAAGCAGGCTTCCCAACCTCTCTTAGCTTTTACGTCTGCTTCAAAGGCATTATTACAGATTTCCCTCTTCCCATTTTCTAAGGCATTCCGTAAGTCTTAGGAAGGGCACAGGAGAACATCATAGCTGCTTGAATTGACAGAAGTATTCATGTTTTGCTAAGCTGTATGTTAACCCACATGAAGTGATTGTCTGACAGGTTCAGTTGCTTACCATCGCTCCAACCTGCCTTCTTCCATAATCCATAAACCAAGCCAACAGGCCTTGATTTTTGCATTGAGCACAGGATTTTTGAAAGTTACCTATTTCCTAACAAGGATGAAACTCCAGTGATACCACACTTCAAGTTTTATCTACAAACATTAAACAACACTGGTATTTCAATGCAAGTTATTGTTATATAATTGCTCACGCTACAGACCAAAAGCAAGATATTTCTTGTGACTTTAAGAGACAGTGGCCACAGTGTCAGTAACAACTAGTTCATTCCAAGGAAAAACTAAACAGTTGAGATTAAGGAGGACAGTATTGTTCAAAGTTGGGTGCATAAAGACACCATTTCAAATTGAAGTTACAGGCAGTGAAGGACTACCTGACAAAGGTAACCAATTGTTACAGAAGCGTGCTGTTCACTTTAGAAGTACGTGCCAAAGTCAATTTCTGTAGATTCTTTTCTCCCTGTGATAGATCCAAGTAATGTACTTGATCTTCACTTCCTTTTTCTACCTTCTGTATTTCTAGGGCTGGAAGCAGTAAGAAAAAACCCTCTCCTTTCCATTACGAGTATCATCATCATCCTGATGCAGGAGCATAAAAAAACTGTCGTAACACTTACACGAAGAAGCTCCTTTAGTTGCCTCTCACTGCAGAAAATAGGAGCTATTGTGAACCAAGTATCAAATGCAAAGGGAGACCAAGTGAGGGTCATCTTAATTAATTTTGAGTACACTATGGACTGATATTCAGAAAAAGCCTGTGCAGGATCAGGTGCAGGAAACAGTGAGCAAGCTACACTGCCTAGTAATGCAGAGCAGAAAGCTAATAAGGCAACCTCTGTACTAAGTTCCCACAGTCAGAGCTGAATGAAGACCGTGCAGCCACAACAACATGAAAAAAGTAGGTTCCCCCTACTACACGTTCATCTTCACCAATGTTCACAACCCTCCCCAATGCTGGACCTAGTGACTGTATCACACTGTCTGGATGTTTCCAAGTGAAAACAAAACCTGAAGAGAGCAGAAGGGAAGGTAAGAACACCGGTTTTGAGTTAGCAAAAACTGCACAACTTCAGATTGGCTTCAGCTCCAGACTAGTATTTCCCAACTACAGAGCTCATCTGAAGTTCCCAGGGAGGGAAAATTATCATGCTAATGCACTTGCCTTTTCTTGTTCTGCTGTAGTTGCCCAGAAGAGGGTAATACTGTTGACCTACTTGACAGCACCAGTAGCAGTATATTATGCTGGTTTTTGGGTTCTCATTAACGCTTAAACTTCCAGTGGAGCAAAGTGGTCCAAGGTCTGAAATGCTGTCCAGACCTTCACATGCTAGTGCTAAACAAAGAGCTATTACATAAAAACTGCCCACTGACTTAATTCTAACATACCAGGCATGCAATACTGAGTGCACTAAATCTATTAAAAATAAATTAAACAGCTGAGGTAGAAAATGGTATCAAAATTATGAAGCAGAGAATAAAAGAAAAGGTAGTTCCTTACTTTTGCTTCCCATTCCATTCCAGCAACAGAAATACCCAGCAATATAACCACTGTTATAGCCCCTATGATTCTGATATCATTCATTTCATCAACCATCAATGTTCCATTTTCCTAACAAAACAAACAAAAAAATAGTCATATACTTTAACAAGTACTTATCTTCCCTACTGCAGAACAGCATTTTATTGACTATAGTTAACCTCTATACCACAAATTTATTCATTTTAAATTCCCTGTATGTACACAAGTAATTTGGCTTTTGCCTTGTTTTAAATCACTGAATATTCTAAACAGAAACGATCATTCCTAATCATAGCCCATCCCCAGAGAGAACTTCCTGTCCTCCAACTGACAAATAATACCTGGTTGTGTTTAACTTCAGGAACTGTTTTTAATCAACAGAACTCCTTTGAAAACAAGCTTAATGTAAGTGATAGCCATTTTTAAGAAACAGTTCACTAATAATAATCTCAACATTAACAACTTATGGTTCTGTGTCGCGTATCTGTAGCGCCACCCTTCTCCTCAACAGCGAGCTTGGACTTTACCACAAATTATACATCTTTTTTTCAGGGAGATACGCAGTGTGGGAAGTTTCCACTTGACACCAATGATAATTTGCTTTTTAGCAAAAAGTTACTGAATTACAGTAGTATTTTACCTATGTATCAGCAATCACCTTGTATCTCATTCCATGTCTTTGCACTGGTCAGGGCAACCCCCAGTGTCAATACAGCCTGGGGGATGAAGGGATTGAGAGCAGTCCTGCAGAGAAGGACTTGGGGGGTACTGATGGATGAAAAGCTGGACATGAGCCAACAACATGTGCTCGCAGCCCAGAAGGCCAACCGTATCCTGGGCTGCATCAAGAGAAGGGTGGCCAGCAGGTTGAAGGAGGTGATTCTGCCCCTCTACTCTCCTCTGGTGAGACCTCACATGGAGTCCTGTGTCCAGCTCTGGAGCCCAGAGGAGGGCCACACAAATGATCAGAGTGTGGAACACCTCTCCATGAACAAAGACAGAGATAGTTTGGGTCGTTCAGCCCGGAGAAGAGAAGGCTCCACAAACACCTTATAGCAGCCTTTCAATACTTAAAGGAGGCTTGTAAGAAAGATGGCGACAGGCTTTCTAATAGGGCTTGTAGAGACAGGACAAGGGGTAATGGTTCTAAACTAAAGGAGGGTAGATGTAGACTAGACATAAGGAAGAAATTTTTTACAATGAGGGTAGCGAAACACGGGCACAGGTTGCCCAGAGAGGTAGTGGAGGCCCCATTCCTTGAAGCATTGAAGGCCAGGTTGGACGGGGCTCTGAAGCAACCTGACCTAGCTAACAATGTCCCTGCACATCGCAGGGAGATTGGGCTAGATGGCCTTTAAAGATCCCTTCCAACCCAAACCATTCTATGATTCTACGATTAAATGACAGCTCAAAGTTGCATAAAGGACTGTGTAAGCAATATAATCACTAACATCCATATACCTTAAGTAGCTCCACAACTGTCTCTGCAAAGCCAACAACATACATTGCTACTGCAACAGCATTGGCAAATGCAAAAATCAGACCTATGGCACCACCAAACTCTGGCCCCAGACTTCTGGAAATTAAGTAATATGCTCCTCCTGAAAGAAAAAAAGAAAAGACAAAAAACCCCACTACGTGAAAAAGCCTAAGAATAGACAGTCATCAGCAATTTAAAGTGTACATGAACAAGACGCTATTTATTCTTGCATCTTCCCTGATGTATGAGAACATAACCCAAAACTCAGTATTTTAGGGACACGCATGCTGAAGTTTCAGACACACATTTCAAGTTTTAATGAAAAGACACGAGCTGGAAACAATCACCTGACTTTTGCACCACACCATAGTATTCAGCTATGTAACTAGTTCTATGGTTAAAAACAAACTGTAAAACACAAGCAGCAGGATTAATGGGCTTTTATTTCAAACTACTCTAAGCATTTGTGCATAGTTCTACTATTACACATTTTCATTACCTATAGCTCAAGAAACTGGCCAAGTAGACTGTAATAAATCCACCGAAGTTCCAAACCTCCATGACGTGTCTCTTAAGGCTCTGTTGTTACGGGAATTTTCTGCCCTCGAATGCGACTCTCAAAACAGTCACATGGCCACTCTATTTTTCAGAACCTATTCTTTGTGTTTTGAACTTGACCAATACGACATCTCAATCACAATACGAAACAAACAGAAAACTGAGTATCTACAGCATTAAAGAAGAGGAAAATTTTCAAAATCTACCAAAGGCACATTCCTCCAGTTTAAGGCTAAGCTTTCTAGCAGTAACAAAATCTTCCAGCTCCAGTCTGAAGTAATTGAGTGCACATTAAAAATCCGCAACAGGAAATCCTTAATTTCACTGCCTTACAGTTCCTGTGCAAAACCTATGTAGGTACCCAGCTTTGACATATTTTGCAAGAATGTTAACGTAAGAAAAATATCGCTGTAATATAAGATTTTCATAAGAACAACTGTGATTTTATTCTACAGTTCTTCCCATTCAGCACTTCAAATTTCCTAATGAACTATTACTTTGCAAGTAATAGTTCCAAAAAAAAAAAATATGGCTCTCATAAGAATAGGAAAAATCTATACGTATAACGCAATTTTAAAAAGAAAGTGCATTTAGAAACTAAGCTTGACATAATGCTAAGATTCATAGCTGACACAAAGTAAGAAGACCCAATGGGATGTGACAGTGAGGTTTTTCTCTGCACTTTAATCAAGAGAATTTTATGAGCTTCTATTTTAATTCCACCACATTTTCTACTAGTAGCAGTCTTGTAATATCATGAAGCAGTTTGAGCATGTCAAAGGCATCAAACACAAAACTATTCTGTAGAATTGCTGACAATAGCACACAAACCAAGAAAGAGAACAAAAACCATCACCCTCAGGAAATCTGGAGATAATCAAAAGTTTGGAGAATTTCTTTTGTGTATTGAAAAATCATGACGGAACAAGAATATGTGCTTTAGCATGCTCTCATATAGAGTTACCTTATCCTCTTATAGGATGCATTTTTTCATTAGTAATTTTTATTTCAGGACATGAACACATACAAGCACACATGCACACTCTTAACCAACCAGTGCAGATGCAGGAGAATATTAAGACCCTATTCATTCCTGGCTATGTCTCTCTAAAAATGTTTGTATTCCAAAAATTAAGAATAGATAATGTTTCTTCCACAGTGGAAAAGCAAGCCACTAGTCAAGTCAAATCTGTAGGCTGATTACTGACTTCATTAACTACATGACTGCTTAGTCAAATACAGAACATAGAGAAGACTCTGCTCCTCAGAGAACCAACCCTTACTTTCCATCCATACTATTTTTTCCCTGACGCTAAAAAAAGAAGGAAAATAAATTAGAGGTTCCATCCTTAAGGTGTACGCTTCTTTATGAAAGTACGTTTACCTCCTCTTACAAACCCATTTGTGGCTATTGCTGAAGTAGATAGTCCTGTAATAGTTGTCACAACAGTGGCCATTCCAATAACCAAGACAGACAGACCTTTTGGAAAGACAGGGGGAGAAAGGTGTTAAGTCCAGTATTAAAGGGGACAAATCTTCAGCTTAACTTGTTTTACAGAATTAGTCTTGCAAACACAACACAGATTTACTGTGTGTGGTCCCACACATTCAAGCAAAAGGCTTCTTCACTCCCCTTTTGTACAGAGAAGCTTCCAGGATACAAACAAAATTGGATAAATGTTCTCTTTAATCAGAAGGGTAAAAGCTGTATCCTAAAGCTTCAAGGAAACATGTCTTTTGCAGAGGAGAGATTTTCTGCAGTCCAATACTAAGCTAAGCCTTTCACGAAAATTGTTCATATACTACACAGTCTACATGCATTTTAATAATCAGATCAAAAGCTTATCTCTACAGTTCACTGAAGACTTACAAATGTCAATTTTAAATTACATACCTTACAGCTAAATGAAAATGTCTAAGTAACTTCATACTGCTTAACATTTTTGTAATGGTAAATTACCTTAAAAACTGGTAATACTAAGGTCATTTTCTACCCCTGTTTGAAGTGCAAGCTCAGGATCAACACCTCTTTTCGATCACATTTAAAAGTCATATAAATTAAATCCTAGCATTAGTACACGTACCTATCCCAGCTTGTCCTACAATCCATGATAGTCTGATGAAGAGCATCACACCCCAAATATTTAACATACATCGTACCTAAGATAGAACAGAAATTTTACATAGGTTAGGTCTTATATCTGCAGTCATTTCCAGTAATTCTTCATTTCAGTTTTTAATGTTGTCAAAATTATCTTGCAGTCTTTTCTCACCACTTTTCAAATTATTTCACAAGAATAGATTTTTTAATTGGACAAATTAAGATTCGACTGAAAAAAATAAAAGGAAACCTAAATATGATTTAGAATTTACTACCTTGAACTTGGATAGTTATGGTACTTCAATATCTGACACTTGCAGCTTGTCTTGACCAAACAATAAAAATAAATAACTTAGACTCCAACCCTTAGGAACCAAAATTTATACTACTGGATACATGACTAAAAATGAGATTGTGAGGTCTACAATGATTGTGAGATCTGCAACCCCAGTTAGAGATCTCCCACAAATCTCCCCCAAAAATGCACTAAAACAATATCCTACGAAATAATGTATTATTTTTTAAAATACAAAGAAATTCCACAATGTCCCAGTCCTAGAACTTTTGTATCTTATAATATAGCTGCATAGGGGCAGGGAGTGGTGGTTTTCATTTTTTTACCCCTGTATTTTAAACTCTTAGTTCTCAACAGAGTTTGCACTGTACAGCATTTAGACAGAAAGCTAACAGCAGGTCAGATCTCTCTCCTACCTAAAGTGTATGATATCAGAAAGTTTTCAGAGATTTAAAAAGTCTTTTGCAAAATGTAAATTACCCAAGCTGGAAATACTCACCCAGGGAGTTCATGCCTACTAGGAAACACTAACGGCACCATTCAAATCACTGAAAAGGAGTTCATCCTCCTTGAAACTTTTAAGCAGACTTCGAAACAAAACTGTCAGCAACATTTATCTCGTAACTCTTTAATACTTGGAATTGCTGCTTAGAAAAACAGTCCAATACAGGATCTGGGTTCCGAGAATTTCAAAGTCAGCTTCACACCTGCTTTAAAATTAACAACTCTGTCCTTCGTTGGGGTACGTCAATAGAAGTCTGTAATACCCTTTTCATGGCTACCACAGGCACGGTCCTTCTCCCAAGGTAGAGAGTGTGGCTAGTTCAAGACTTGAAAGGAAGCTGCTAATACACAGTGAAGCTTGCTGAGCTGAAGTTAGGTATTCTGAATGCTCAAGTTCAACATGTTTTATCCAATTATTTCATTTGCAGGCAACACAATAAATTCTTACAGCTTTGGAGAGTATGTATTAGTAACTGTTTCTCTTTGCCAAAGTAATAAAAATACGTTAATATGTACTTATAATAAAATTTCCCCATGTCATCCTTAATTTTTCACTACTCCAAATTGGGACAGACTCATTTTTTTCCATGACAACTATGTTGTATTTAGTGTTAAGACTTTCACAACTTAGGAGAACACGACTTCTTGTAACAGGTTCAACAAAATTTAAATACTTAATCCAGGTCAACTTTTGCCATATACAGGTAGGTACTCTCCCCAACACAGTATTGATTACTTCTCTGAAAAATAAAAATTAAGTTTTCTAACACTTTAGTCCAAAACTTCATAGATCCAAAGTGAACACACATTGTCTATTCTCTCCATCTGCATTTGTCTTTGTCCCTTACAATCTATATGTAGTTTCTGTATATTTACATAATCTCTTTCCTCTTTGAAATTATGCAATTTCAAAACTATAAAACCTGAGCTAAGAAACCATGATCCCTTAAATCCTGAAGTACTTACTTCCTTATAATTCATAACAAGAGCAACCCTTCCTAAAACTAGGACATTTTTCCACATCTCATACCCATAATCTTTCCTTTATACAGGACTATCACAATCCCTCTCAAAACAGAAGGTTATTAGAAAGATCATACCTGTAAGAAACTGAAGTACAATGCATCAAACTTACCAATACACCTTTTATCCAGCCAAACTTGACCACCCCTTTGCTATCAGGTGCATAAGTGGCAGCTGCATCCCCAGCTGGTGTGCCTTCTTCACCATTTGCATACCCATCTTCAAATGGTTCCTTGGGGAAAAAAAAAAGTTTATCTTCTATGTGATTAACAGAGTAGAGAGGTATTTGATACTCACATTGTAAAAAAATGTGTCTACTTGTGCAAACAGAAAAGTTAAACAATGACACAGCAGAAGTTTTATGCTTTTCCCTTATGATCCTTGTATGAGGCATATTCACAGTCTTCAAAGAATATAAACCAAACTTACACAGATGACTTCGGTATTCTGCTTCAGTTAGAGCAAATTGTTAGCAGTCACAGTAATAAATATTTTGAAGAATCTGTTTGACAGCCCTAAGAAACAAATGTCTGGTCTTTCAGAGAAAAGCTACAAGATTTCAAATGCAGTGACCTCTACAGCACAGGAAGTTTTCTTTCTTAATCTGAAAGCGTACACTGTTCTGCCATAAGTTACTACTCTCAGCTATAGCATTTCCTGTAGTTTCGACTTAGCTGTTGTTTGATGAATTTTTCAGGAAATAAATTATTCACTTCCCTGCAAACTATTCTACTGTTCACTGTAAGGCGATGCTGCTAGAAAGGAGGGTAGGAGAGTGGCATTTCAAGGAGAAGGAAGGAAGTGAAGTCTCTTCCCACACACTGTCCCTCTCTAAAAGGGAAGGATGAGAGATGCAGAAAACATCAGTCCCATGGACAAAGACCAACTTGTAGCTTTTCTTTACAATTCAGCTCTCAGCCTTATAATGTAGAAATCTTAACTGTTCGATATATATTAAAAATATATGTATACTTATTGCATGCTTGCAAGAGGCAGCTTTGTTTTGCCAAGCCAGGCAAACACCTAAACATTTAAACTCAAATATTTCCTATGCTTGCTGTAAGAAATCTGCAGGAAGCACTCTAACCAAAGTATGTTAGTTATCCAAGGCAACAAGTATAAAGAATGAATATACTAAAAAGACCCTGAATACCATTCAGAGAATACTATTCAGCAGACTAGCTCAAGCAGTATTTGTGAAGCAGCCTGCATCCCAGAGGGCTTACAAAACATTTAAGCAATTAGAGGTTCACTCCCAATGAGGTAAAAGGCAAAAATCCCATTCGCTAAATAATACACAAAATAGCGTAATAGCAAAATTATGCTTTCAAGAAGTATGGTCCGTGATGAAGGGACACAGTAAGAAAGTTTAATGTGAGATACTTGATTAAACTCCTCCTTCTCTTGATGCATTAATACCAAATATGCTGTCAGCAGAGAGTCCAGAGGAAATATTTATAGAACGGTAACTTATGAATTGTGTCATACATATTCCCTTACAATCAGTAGTAAACATACAAACAGATGAAAAAAAGAAAAACCAGATTATGTCAATCTTATTCAAGGGTCATTAGCACAGATTCATGTCAGTGCTTCTCCCACTAACTTTGTATTATGAAATTCTCATAAAAACAGGTGCACCTGCAACACATCTGGAAATCCTGTATGGCATAAGCTTTCCACCAGTAGGCAGAACCATTATCAGTTTGCAGATCATTACCTTTAACAGATAGCTTTCTTAAATAGCAGGTTTTCCGGTCTCCAGAAGGGATTAAAAAAGAGAAATTATCTGGTTTGATGAACTGCAGCTCCTCTTGATAGAAAAGAACAAATGGCTGTAACTTCTTGGGAGATTTGCACAGCCTCTGACCAATGAATCTATTGATTTGGTGATTATTTGTATTCAGGCACTCAAACCAAAGCAAGCAAGAAGTGGCGCGTGATCCATTTAGGGTGGTAAGAACAACAGTCACATTTATTATCTAAGCAGTTTTTATGTTTTGGCCAAGAAAACTGCCAAAATTTGATAACATCTTCCAGTATTACAAAAAGGCACATCATACGCCAATGAAAAACAATAAAATTGTTCATTGAAAAGACTGTTCAGGAAGGATCAAGGAAGGGCTACAAGAAATTTCTATCTTCATGTCTTAAAATACTTAAACATTATGCGTGACTAAAGTAATTCATGCTGTAATACTGAGTCACAACATTTTTTTTTAACAAACTAGAAGCATTCGTTTACTCCACTTTTAGGTTTTAAGAGAAGGTGGAGAATATTCTAGTATCTAGTTTAAGAGACAATTATATACTTCAGCATACGACCATGGCTAGCCAGGTATTGGTAGAACCTGCACACACTGACAAGATGACCTCCAGAGGTCACTTCCAACCTCAACCATCATGCGATAGCTACGCAGTTTACTACAGTGCCTAAACAAGCCCATAGCTCAGCCTGTTGTATTCTGGGAAGGAGATAATGGCTCGCAACCGGTATTTGCAGTTATCAGTTACCAGATCAGCTTCAAGATATGCACACTATGAACACAAAAAAAGTTTTGTTCTGCATGCCTTGTCTCTCCACACTATGCAATATTTCTTAGGAAAATATTTTGAAGCACACGCAAAATGTAATAACTGGAAGGTTATTGCTGGTTATCAGTGCTAGTGGGTGCCTGAGAGTGTGGGCACAAAAGAATTCCACTCCACAAGGCTCCAAGTTCAGCTCTTCAATGCGAGATTAAGAAACCACCACTGTGGTCTCAGCTGTAAATAAAGCAGGCATAGTATTATTCATGCTTGTGCTCATGGGGAAACAACGCTTCTACTCAAGTCACATACTGAATGGAAATGAACACACTAGCACTATTTTAGAACAGCCATACATGTACGACAAGATCTTCACAAACAGTAAAAAACACTAACACACTGTGGATTTGGAGGGGGTGTAACAACAGGGGAAAGAAAATAGAAGTTTTTAGCATTTCAGACCAGAAATGCTTATTAATACATCTTTTTAATCAAAACAGTGTCTTTTATCTCATCAGCCCAAAGAACACTCAAGAGTTATGGTGTTCACTTGAACTGCTTATGGAAAAATAAGATATATTTACACATTGACAATTCTATCATACACTGACAGGAATTTAGCCAAGAAACACTTAAATTCTGTTCCTATACAGAAACTTCCAATGCTGTATCACAGTGCACTGAAAAGTATAGATAATCTACTATTTTGTTTCCAGTACTACATCATAACAGTAAGTTATTTGTGCCAATTGTGAATAGCCTCCACATTTATTAGAAGTGGATTAGTAATGAGAAAAGACTTGTTAGCCAGAAGAGATCTGAGATTTTTCACACACAGCTTGAAATACACTGGCGCACAGAAAAGTTTCTCATTGGTAAAAATTGCTATTTAGTTGTACTGAGAGTTCTTGACAGTGGTGTATGTCATGCAGCACACTTATCTGTGGTAAACTTATCTAGATCTCATCTTAAAGGCAACATACTTAGGCTATGTTGAACTATACGAGGCAGGACCAGAACACACACCAACTCTTGCTTCTTTTCAAGTACTACAACATGGAAGCCCCATGTAAAGAACAGGACAATCAGCAAGTTTGTATCTAAGACTACATGCTACTCCTTCAGGCAGACCACTTTCTTTGCAGTGTGCCCGATCTGCCATGTCCCAAGCAGTAATGAACTCCTTTAGCTAATCCTTCTTCTTGAAATTACTCTTGTGCAGAGACAAGGCCAAAGAAGCACCTGACATTAGAGCTCTTTTTCCACCTCTCATGTTTGAACAGTTAGGGGTTTAGCAATGCCATACAGTATGGGCTTCTCCTCACACATATTCCTTAGCAAGGCTTCACAACAGTAGCTTTTTCTTGTCCTAGTAGAATACAGTACTGAAGCTGGTTTAAATAGCAAATCCTAATATCAAAATGCTAAAGAAAATCAAGAGCCTCGTCTTTTCAAGCTCCAATTTTTTCAAGTAAACATAAAAAATGGCTTTCCACCACATTTAATCAAGAGAACAGCTGCTTACATTTAAAACTGCTTTTACTTAAGATATTCTGATACTGAGCATGGTGCTCTCAACATTTAATATGCTCACTGAGGACAGGAAACAAGGGAAGCTGCCCAAAAACCATCTTTTACCAACAGAGGTACCGACAGAACAGTTCTGTACACCAATGGGGCTCTGTCCTCACCAGCTACAGCCGAAGCCTCAACAACGGGATCATGCTTTTACCTGCTAGGAGCTTTGGGTTAGAGATGTTTGCAGCAATCATCATGGACAGTGGAACCTTTCTTCACAAGTTGCAAGAGACTTGCACACATCTTCTGCACTCCTTCACTGCAGCTTCCAGCATTACTGCCAAGCTGTTTACTACACCTTACCATAACAATTTCTTGTCTCCACCTCCAAAAGGTTAACTTTATAAGCGTCGCCATTTTTAAGAAATTCTTTTTTATGGAAGGAAGCAATCAGTAAATTGTACTGATCCAGATGCAGCACATCAGCTGTCTCAACAGTGGAAGAATCATTACTTGTAGAGATCATACTCCTAAATAGCCCAACCTTATAGCTGCACACAGTTAAGACTACAGCTACTCAAGTCCAAAACTTTACAGTACAGAAGATATTCAGAGTTAACAAAGCTCAAAACATACATGGAAGAAAAGTTTTGGTTTTGCTTTTCTAATTCAAACACAAAGAAAGTTATCAAACAGCAGCAGAACCTCTAAACATTTTGTCCCAGAAGATGCTAACACTTCTCACGATTTTTAAAGACTACAAACCTTTTCTTGGGTGAGCAAGCCTTCCACTTTGCCTTCTGGAATAAACTTCCAGATTCTTCTTTCCACCTCACCTGTACCATTTCTAATGATCTCAATAAAACGTTTAAAACGTGCTAGAGGTATTGTATGCATAGAATAACTGCACAGAATAATCCTGCTGGTGTAGGTGTTTACCTCTGATGCAACAGTGACAACTTTTGCAAAAAAATTGTACTGGTATAAATATATTTAAGTGTGATACTGTACTACCAAAGAACAAGCCAGCTACTACATGCTGACTGTAGGACACTAAACCATATCAAACACAACTGTTCTTTAAACACTGCTTTTGCAGCATGCTAACATCTGCAGTCATAAAATTCCCAGTTTGTGCCTAAGGGTCTTTGATTAGCTGTTTTTATGTTTTAATGCTTTTGTCTAGCTAGTGGTGAAAGAAACAAAGAGCACTGAGTTTCCTGTCTAAGTTTCTACGGAACGGCTCCCAGCATCCTGTTGTCCAGGGACATAAGAGGGTCCTGGGATTAACACTTTATCAAGAAGAGTCTCAAATTTGATTGCCTGAGTGACAACACAAGGTATTTCAGTACTTAAATATGCAAGAGGAAAAATAAGTTCTCACCAGTCCTTGACTCGATCTGGTGACACCGACTATTGCTTGTCACCATTTTTTCAACCAATCACTGTTCAAAACGGTTAAGATACCATTGTTAACTTTGCACTGTAGACCAAAAACAAATATAGCGAGTTTTTAATACTAGGTTTGAAAAACATCTCTGCCAGTTAAGTGTTTCTTCTAAGGGAAATGAACAGATCTAATAGGGAGATAGTACTGTAGGTAATTACTTCTACAGTATCTTACTCTACATAACACTGTCTTAACAACCAGTACTGGCACAGACAGTCTATTTTGTAAATCAGTAATACTAGCAGTACTGTTGTTGACAAACAGCTATTTTCTTCTCCATACTGATCTATTTCAGAAGTGCTAACCCTAAAGCTTTGTTGGATATCCTCACTGCTTTCATTTATGCCCAAATTAATTTACCTAAGCCTCCCTACCATTAAAACCCCAGAACTATACAGTAAATATCAATACCCAAACCTGACTAAAAAAGGCAATTTCCCATTCAGACCTATCAAATAACGCAGAAGAATCTTGTTAGACCTGGGAACCGGAAACTAACAAAACTGAAACTCAACCCCAATGAAAGTAAAGTAAGAAGGGAAAAAAACAGATGCTGTGTACATCTCTCACTTCCCTTCAAAGAACTCTTTTTCTGGCCTGCCCTAAATACTTTCAGAAAACTATCACCTTGTTACACAGAAAAGACTGTAAAACCAGAAAAATAATTCCATAGTGAGTAAATCAAGAAAAAATTAAATCTTTAGTACACCTCAACTTTAAATGCTGCATGCAGTTCTAGTTCTTCCCCACTAGACCTCTGCTGTGATAGGGATGCAGACAAGGTTACCATGAGTTCGTATGGAAATAAAGAACTAGTGTGCCCACCTCTCAATTAATGGTTCATAACAGCCCTCATTCCAATGAAAGAGCAGTGAAAGTGCAAATTCTAAAACTGACAGTAGGTTACCACTTTCCACACCTTAATTACTTCACTAATTTACATTTTACCAACAGATGTAATGTCTGATCATCTGGTACTTCAAACAGAGTAGTAATCCAAGAGAACAGTTACCTTTCACTTAAAGATTGCTACTCCTAGCAAGTAGCTTCCACAGACACCCAGAACGGTTTACAAATTCCTGATAATTCGTTAGTTAGAAACAGGTTTGTCAAGTTAGCAAAACACATTCAGGTGTTCAGGTTTTTCAGGAGATAGATGGGAAGCTTGAGTGATCAGTATTGCTACCAGTGGGAAAAACCCGTCAGATAGCACATACAAAAGAAAACACGGTAGAAGACATGTTCAACACATCTCAGTCTGCCTAAACACTTTCTTAGCATTTTCTTTAAAAAATAAATTCAAAACACACACTTTCAGAGAACATTGCTAGCCATTGTGCAATGACTAGCTGTTGGTGGCAGTTCAGAAGAGTCAGCAGTCTTATTAGGTACTTCACTGCTTGGTTTTAAATCACGAATAAATTCTAGCAAATTTGCTAACGGAACTTCTAATTCCCACTCCTTGTTTAAAGCATATGTAAAATGTTGCTACTATACTGTGGTTCTAGTACCTTTACAGTTATAACCTAAAAAAAGCCTACTAACCCATTAAATGGCACCCAGGTGTTACCTACAGCAACAGGAGATAAATTACCCAAATATAACATGATCTGTTCTTAAAACTCAGGATTCCTTGGAATCAAACATGAACAGCCTCAACCATTGGTTACTCACCTCAATCAAAGGAAATCCTTTTCAGGTTTGCAGCCAAGAGACCAAAACTTAAGTGCTTTGGCTATATTATGTTCTCTACAATTACACGTTTACTTCCAGAGATTTTAAAAGAGATTGCATCAAACACAGAATGTTAGCGTTATCTTAAGCTGAAATTAAAAGTCTGTTGTACTTTGATTACAGCAGAACAATTTTAAACAGAAGAAATTTATAGTTACAATTAACAGCTGAAGAACTAGCCAGCTACATCTCTGCCATCAGCTTCTATTTCAGTGTCTTGCAACTCAATACTGCTTTAACGGAGAAACATTAAGCAACACTTTTTCTTGTGTGTGTGCATGTATACATAGATATATTCTGGTTTTAAAAGCCATTTTTACTTTAATTCTTTTAAAGGGATAGAGAATCATCTATTCTTCCTCCCAGGTCTCACAAGTAGTATGGTGTATTAACCAGGCTAGCAAGACTGTTAATCAAGAAACTTACTCAGGCAATTAATTTCAGCTTAGGAGTAAATCATTATCCTTGCAAGGTGGCATATTTCCTATCTATATACACATATCCTTACAAAGGATAGATAGGAGCCTTGTTTATAAAGCTCACTACTACATAAAGTCTTACCTACATACAATTTTTTTGACTGATCTCTAAGCTTACTAACCACACAAAGGCTACAGACTTTTCTCTTTAAGGAGGTGATTACGATCCTCCGCTCCTAACACGGGATGGATACAAATTGTAGTCTGGTAGACTTTGCGCTTGAAGGAAAAGGTCTGGAATCAACTGAGCAATGAAGCAACAGCAAAACTGCCCATACTTGAGAGTCCTCTTAATTGGTGAAAACAGACACAACCTGATCGTTGAGTGATCCTGATGAACTTGATTTTCATAGCAGTATTCCACAGCCACTAACCTGTCACGTCACTTAAGTAATCCAGGCATTAGAGCATTGCATAATATTCCAAGTGTGGTCTCATCCCATCCTCTATCTGCTTTCTCTACTGCATGACCACGAATTTTGAGTTTTCAATGCTTTACAAGCAAAAAATTTCAATGCTTTCCTAAGCACCACATTGAAATAAAGTCTCTCTCAAGGCAGATTACCAATCAGTGCCTCTGGAAAGGGTGATAGTGTCAATGCCATTTGATCCAGTTGTCACTGATATCAGAATAGGAAGTTCAGATTCAAATCTTTGCATTCCTAACAGACAAGGACTAGATACACTTACAGAAGAAAAAATTGTAGAGGTAAGCACTTAAGTCCAGACAGTCATGCAAAGTCAGAGATTTGAAAGCCTACAGCCAGTATGGTGTGACCAGATGCAATCCTTTCAAGCAGTTTTTACACATGACATGGTAGCAAAGTTTTGTTGACATCTGCAGATATGCAAGGGCAGTATCCTATCTGAAATGCAGTAAGTATTTTTTTTCCTCTGTATCAAACACAAAGAACAAGAGCATTTTGCAAAAGCATCAAGATAAAGAAAAGTCTCTACACGTTCACGTCTTGATTCATGCACCCCTCTAAGTACAGCATGATACGAATACTCTGGGCAAGCTGATTTGGAGAATTAAGAGAAAAATGAGAGAAGACCTCTGTTCAGCAGCTCTGCAGTGTGACTGCCCCATGGCAGACCCACACTGCTCACATTCTGCACTCCCAGAAATACTGTATGCAAAGTCAGGCCTTTCTGTCAAGGAATACTCAACACGGTCTGACACCACTACAAAAACAAACAAACAAACAAAAACCACCACCACAAAACCACAAGCTTCCTTTGCCAGTCTCTCCACTTCTAGTTAACAGGAAATTGCACTATTAACATCTAGTCACAGAAAAGGAGGCATGACTTCCTGCACAACACAAGTGTAGGGGCAACCAATCCATCAGCCTAAGAGGAAGAAATACGTGATCTACTTCACTCCTCAAAAATACACATCAGTTTTGGCTTTGATGGATGACTCCTTTCCTGCCCCCTGCAGAATCAAACTACTAGTTTCCCTACTGCACCAACTAGTTGATCTTTCCAGAAGAACCATTGTACTGTCAATGATTACCAATGCGCTACTTCATCACTGTGCACTGACCATCGTTTTTCTTTTGCTATCCATCGGTATGAAAAGAGAAATCACAGTTCTAATGAAAACAGATCCAGGCTCTGAACACAGGTAGTTTTCAGTTGATTACCTGAAAAAACATAACCCTGGTACACCTCTAATGGTTAGAGATCTTTTAAGTGTTTCATATAATTTTGTTGTTCCCTAGAACAAAGCAGATGCAGCATTTGATTGCATGAGTTGAATTAAATCCTCTTAGCCAGCCTCTTGCATAGCAGTTTTGTATATCCAAGTATAGTCCAAGAAATTCAATGTTCTGTAAATAAGTAGGAAAATGAATCTGTTTCACTCTTGCTCAAGAATTTGTTTTCAACACAGCAAATTCCCAAGCCTTCTTCTATATTCCACCCCCCAAAAAGGTTACTTTAAAGCATTCTTGCTTTTAAAACCTTTCAGTTTTAATCCACTTCTGCAAAACACAATGATGCATTTTCCATTCAAGAGGTGGGAGAGCAAGTACACCACACTAAACAGCAGTAACTTCAATAAAACTTACTGTTTTAATTAGAAGTCTAGTTCTAAGTGTAGTAAGTTTAAGAAAAATTACATTTAACCCACTATATTACAATAGACTAAACAGCCTATTCAAATAATCTTAAAAATCAATTAAGTACCGCCTGAATTTTTAACGTCATGCCACGAAGTGGTGCATAAAGCCACAGGAACAGCCCCCAAGCCAGCACTGAGCAGACCTGGTACATTCATGCAGCACAGTATTTACTTGTATTGGCACAGCACTACATTCAAGCCAAAGCTGCCAGACCGCTTAGAGCTCAAGAGCAGTATTACTCAGAATATCTCTTAGGCATGTCTGTACCATGTAAACATGTAAGCCCTCAGGTAAGTTGAGGCACTGCCCCAGCATCAGTTTCTTTACAGCTGAAACAGATGTCGCTATTTCCTTTGATTTAAAAAAAAAAAAAAGAAAAGAATAATCTGAAGTAGGAGCACTTCATTTGAAGAAGTGAAGCTAGCTAGCAAAATGAAGATGCAAAAGATAAGCTTGTTTACGGAATTTTATGAATTTTTTCACTTTTGTTGTTTTAATCACTGCATCCTTAAGTCTGGAGTTTATTAGGCGCAGATAATGCATCTTCTTTATTTCTATGTACAAAAACTAAGTAAGTTTCGGGCTTAATCAGCATGCTGAGGCATAGAAATAAATCAAAAGTTCCATGCGCTCAAGCTGCGAGAACTGGACAGCTTCCGAAATACTGAAAGGCAAACTACTCTAAGTCAACAATTTTAAAAAAATTCTTAGTAGTGAACAAGCCACCACATTGAGACTGCTATTACCTATATCAAAAAGGAAGAGAAAATGGGTTTGTGATTGCTTATGTATGAATGCTACGTGGGGCTTTTGGAAAAAAATCTGAAGGACGCAACAGAAGATGTAGTATACTGGTTTGAATTACTCCAAGATACTGATCTTGCCAACCGACTCCTCTGCAAGAATGTTCTTCAAGAATGAAAATCATTTGAGGTCTAATCAAATGCAGTACTGAAACCAAAAAAGTTAATCTGAAGATGAAGATTAATTCTGCAGCACCTTCCTCTTTAACCAGTTCTGAAACTGCATATGCTGAAAGAAAAGCTGCGTAGCTAGAGAGAAGTTATTGCTATGCTTTCAGGTTTTGGTCTTGAACTAGTGATTGATACTAACAATATGTCAGCTAAGATAAATATAAAAAACAAAACAAAGCATAAGCTCCTCTGAACAGGCACTCCCTCCTTCCTTCCTTCCCTAGATCAACTCTTCTGGCAAATTACAATGCCTTTTTTTCTGACTTGAGCACTCCAGCAGTTCACAGTGCATTGCAGTGGTCTCCAAGGGGTGCACAAGACAGTCCATTGGGAACACGGGAATAAAATAATTTTTGTCACATTAATAAAGTACAAAAAGATTTCTGAAACTGTTTATTTCAACTTTATCTCATGCTTTAATTTTTATTTTGCACCATACACAATTTTAGTGCAGTAGTACATGTCATAAGTAAATAATATATATTAGGGGTGCATGCTTATCACTGTGCTTGTTAAACATTTTCCTCTTAAGTGATAACTCAAAAACTGCAACATTCAAGAAAATACAAATCAGAGCCAGAAAGACAAAGAAATTCTGTTCATCCAGCTAGAGTAAACACAAAAGCAAAACCCCCTCAATTCTGCATCAAGACTATCAGTAATGTCTCCTTTCTTACTTTTGTCTCCAAATTCAGATGACAGGTGCATGGATTTCCATGTGAGAGGAAGAAAAGCACAGCTGTGTTGTTAAAGGTCTTTGGATGTTTTTGTTTTGTTTTTTAATTTGGGCTGGGGGATAGAGATGGTGTAAAGATCTTCCTCAGATTGCTACCTTCCAGCCTGTCTAGGGAACCAACCAGTACTCCCAGCGAGCATTTAACAAACAGCAGAGCAGAACTACCAGCAGAGGGCTTGGTTCGCATGACATCTGCTTAACCACAGCTGTACATGACTACACAAAAGACGTACCGAATCAGAATCACTCACGTACTGTGAAGCTTATTCTTCAAGAAAAAAAAAAAAAAAAAGCTCCCCAACTCAGGCAATGCTATACAGAAAAATTACAAATTAGTGCATAGTAGTGGATTACTAAGACACAGTCCAATTCTGAATACTTTAAAAGTATTCACCTCTCAGAACAACAAGGACTACGGCACTACAGCATGGTAATTTTTACACTGAGGAAGACGTAAAGGCAGATGGAATGTCTTCTACAGCCTATAGCTTTACTTACAGATGTAGCTGACCTAGACAAACATAATCCTAAACTGTAAGACAGAAAAAGAAAAATAAAGAAGAGAGTTAGGACACTTTTAATCTTCCTACCGTCTGAAGGCAGATCCCCTCAAGAAGGCAGGGGACACTGCTGCAACTGCAACAAAGGCGTAGATATCATGGTATGCCATTTCCCTCCTACACTCTTTTGTTAATAACCATCCTCTCAACTCTACATCTCTGGAGACTAACGCTCCTGCAAAGCATCACCATATCTATGAGATTAGCAACTGCAACAGCACCACCAAATTCCCTCTGTCGTCTCTCTACAGCAGAGTAAGATAACACACACCAATTGGGTGAGCAACACATTGATCACCCTGGCTATCTGCAGCCAGGGATATATGAAGACAAGATCCCACACTCCAAATTCAAAATGATAGACCAAGATCAGCAGCATGCAATTCATCCACTTGAGTACTGCAGCATCATGCAGGTGTGTTTCTACACAGTTTCAAGAACAATCCCTTTCTTTTCTACTAAGAGAGCCACCGATGGAATGACCACATGAAGCTGGAGGTGGTTAGACACCTATCCTACCAAGACAGGAAGACAAACCCTTGTCAAAAGGTACCCCTTCTGTACGTGTATGTGCTGTGCATCTTCCTCCAACTGTGCTTTTCTGTGAGAACAGAATGAGTAGAAGAGTTAGACATATGAAGCTTGTAAACAAAACTAAGGGAAAAAAAATCTTTTCTATAATTGGCACTAGCATCAATGTTACTGTAACACTGCTTCACAACATTTATTTACCTTTTAAAAGAAAAAAAGAATAGCACAAACTTAAGCTGCAAGATGAAATGGCTACATTCAAAGCAATTCAGTTCAAATCACCACACTGCTACTGAACACATTTTTCGGTTGGTCTTAACACAAAATAACTGCCAACCTTGATGCACTGGGTCAAGCAGCAGTGGCTTAAGAACAGATCTTCACACAGTGCAAATTTTATGTAATGGTTTGTACCAGCTACCCTGATAAGTCTTTGACATATACGCTGTACAAGTTCAGTTAGTACAAAAGGCACAGCTAAAGAGCGAGCATCATTTTTCAAGTTCTTTAGAGTCAGAGAAATATCTTCTTTAATGCATAGTATTATTCAACACTAGAGACTATCACTGTTAAGTCAGCAGGAACTGAAGTCACTTTGGAAATGGAGACAATAAGCCCCCTGAAACACAGTGAAAAAAAACACAATAGCTTTGTGAACGTCTTTCATATGAAAGTATGGCACCATCATGATTTAAAATTTATCAGCATTCTGTGGCCAAAAATCAAGCACATAATTACAGATATGATACATTTGATATTCCAGAGATTGGGAAAAACATATGTATCTGATGCTATTAGTATGCATGACACATCCTTACTAAAAGCTTTCGTATTCTCAACTTCATCTCACAAACTGCTGTGCTAAGTCCAGAGCAAAAACAATTGCTTCCCTTCTTCATATAAGCCTAAATGCTTGCTAACACACTAATTGCTTTAGAAATGAAACGTCCTGTGACAGAACAGCTGAGTTACTACTTAGAACTTCAACTAACTTCAGAAGTTTACACCATGACAGTTTATAAAATTAATATTGAAGTATAATATCAAATGTAACTGAAATTGCATATTCCATCCCCCATCCTATTGGGGGGGGGAAGGGCACAACAGACAGGGCATCACTTAAAAAAAAAAGGTATCTGTGAAGATTTTATCCACACTGCATAACAAATTCATGACATTTGAGAAACAAATAATTCGAGTTAATGCTCACAATGTAAGTGTTCTGAGCATGATCCTGTAATTAGACCACTTGCAGCTACTCTATGCCACAATCTACCCAGAAAATTGCTTACCACGCTTTGCAATGAACTATGAAGACATTACACTTTTAGAAACTGTAGGTCCACAGTAGGTTAAATTCTGCACTGAAATGTCTTAATGGTGTCATAAAGAGCTTTCTTGACTGCTGCAGTCTAAAACGCACCGAGAACCTACCTGCCAAGATCAGAAATTCAACTAATGGTCTGCTTACAGAACAGAGTATCTAACGACCCGGTCATCCCATCATGGACCAGGAGTCAAAAACGGGGCTGGGGGAAGCATACAAAAAAATTAGTGTTTGCACATAGACCATGTAATGTATTTATAGCGTATCTAACGCCATGCGCAAGACCGTAATTGGGAAGGAAACCCCACCGACCAGCGCAGACGGACTGAGCAGGCGCCTCGGCGGCGCCGGTGCGGCCTCCAGCATCGCCCCAGAAGGCGGTGCGGGGCCCCTCACGGCGGGGACCATCTCCCCAAAGCACCCGGGGGAAACAAAACCCCACCGCGTCACGAAAAAAAAAACCCCGGCGCAACAAAACCCCCGAACCGAAGCCCAGCCGCCGGGGTACGGCGGTGCGGGGCGGGCTGAGGCGGCTGCCGCTCACCTTGTCCAGTTCGTCGTGCAGCTCGGCCAGGCTGGGCCGGAGGAGCTTCTCGCCCAGGCCGGCGGCCGTCTGGCGGTAGTGGTCGATGCGGGGCACGGCGTCCATGGTGTTGTGGCCGAAGGTGCGCAGGTAGTAGGTGTTGGTGTGGGTGTCGTAGCAGTAGTGGTGGTGCCCGCCGGAGTGCAGGCTGCCCTCGCTCAGCACCGTTTCGCCGCCGTTCTGGAAGCTGACGTTGCCGCCCTCCGAGCTGCCGGCCCCCGGCTCGCCGGGGCTCTCGTCGCCGTCCGACGGGTCCACGAAGTTCACCCGGAACCGGCCCTTGGCTTCCTCGCCGCCCCTCCCGGCGCCCTCGGCCACCAGGTCCACCTGGAAGCGGCTCTGGCTCGGCGTGGGACCCGGCGGT